>Ga0180435_10001552_pt1 | contig 23789 bp, 18 predicted proteins | sample SS_ome_3_FD_132467 | JGI IMG/M metagenome (GOLD analysis project Ga0180435, IMG submission 132467) | Hypersaline lake sediment archaeal communities from the Salton Sea, California, USA - SS_3_S_1 metaG | ecosystem: Environmental > Aquatic > Non-marine Saline and Alkaline > Hypersaline >... | reverse complement strand
GCCATTAAGATAGAAGATAACCTGGCGGTAATCGATTATGATAAATGTATCAAGTGCGGGAAATGTATTGAGGTCTGCCCGCGTAATATTATTTCTTCTTCATCGATTAAACTTCCGGCGGGTTCGGAAAAATAAGATTGGGAAATTGACATGAATCAGGAAAAAATAAAACGAGCTATTAGAGACTTTCTGGAGGCGATAGGAGAAGATCCCGATCGGCCCGGACTTGTCCGGACGCCGGAACGGATAGCTGAGATGTGCGGGGAGATTATAGGGGGAACCGGAAAGGATATCTCCGCCCAGCTCAAGACATTCCCCTGTCCGGGATTTGATGAGATTGTGTTGATGAAAAACATCTCTTTCTATTCTCTCTGTGAGCATCATCTGCTCCCATTCATGGGGAAGGTCCATATAGCCTATATCCCCAAAGACAATATAATTACCGGGTTAAGTAATCTGGTTCGGGTGGTGGAGTTGTTCAGTCGAAGGCTGCAGGTACAGGAACGTATGACCACGGAGATCGCCGATCTTTTAATGAAAAATTTAAATCCGCGCGGCGTGCTGGTCCAGATAGAAGCGGAACATCTCTGCATGAGTATGCAGGGAGTAAAGAAACCGGGAACGATAGTCAAGACCGAGGCGGTTAGGGGCAACTTCCGGAGTGATGAGAGAACCCGTGCCGAGGCCCTGAGTCTGTTAAGACGAACTTAGCGCCTGCGGCGCTAACGTTAAAAAATAAGGACGTTGAAGATAAAAAACGTTAAAGATCGTTGAAGACCGTTAAAAAATACGTTAAAGAAAAAAGATGTTGATTTCCTTTTTTGGGATAACGATATTTTGACAATTATTGTCCCAATACTAGATACTTAAATAACAATGACTTCATTAGCTGAACAGGTGAAATCCGCCGGTGTAGTAGGCTGCGGCGGAGCGGGGTTTCCTACCCATGTTAAAGTGGGAGCGCGGGCCGAGTATGTCATTGCCAACGGCGCCGAATGCGAGCCTCTTCTCAGGGTGGATCAGCAGTTGATGATCTCCCGGGCGTCCGAAGTGATTATGGGTCTGGAACTTCTTAGTAAAGAGGTGGGAGCCTCCCGGTCTATCATTGCTCTCAAGAAGAAATATCAGGGCGCGATTGACGCGTTGAGGACCGAGATCGCCCGCCGTCATTCCCGTGTGGAAATTTCCCTCCTGGGAGGTTATTATCCGGCCGGTGACGAGCACGTTCTGCTCTATGATGTAACCGGACGGTTGGTTCCGGAAGGAGGGATCCCGATGGATGTGGGTGTGGTGGTTGATAATGTCGGGACATTGATCAACATTTATCAGGCCAGCCTAGGAATCCCGGTTACACATCGATTCCTGACAGTGGGCGGTGAAGTGAAAACCCCGGTAACGGTATCGGTTCCGGTGGGGGCTTTTGTGGAAGATGTTATCGAATTTGCCGGAGGCACAAAAGTTGATGAATACGAGATCCTGGATGGCGGCCCGATTATGGGGGGATTTTCTTCCGGGTATGTCTCCAAGAAGACCACCGGTCTTATTGTTCTTCCCCAGGATCATAAACAGGTAATGTATAAAAAGCGTTCGATAGAGATCGATGTAAAACGGGCTGCCTGGGCCTGCGATCAATGTAGGACCTGTACCGATATGTGTCCGCGGTACCTGCTGGGACACCGAATTGAACCCCATATTATTATGAGATTGGTCGGCCAGCAGAGGGCTGACGCTATCCCTCCGGAAGATCTTGCTAAAGCGTATCTCTGTTGCCAGTGCGGCCTTTGCGGTATGTACGCCTGTCCCACCACAATCTCTCCCGATAAAGTCATTGCCGGTTTAATCTCCGTGATGAAAGAAAATGCAGTGGAGAAGACTCTTCTCAGCGATGAGTTTGAACCTCATCCGGTAAGGGAAGGAAGGAAGATTCCTGTCTCCAGCGTCTCCCGGAGGATTGATGTCTTGAGGTATGACCGTGACGCACCGCTTAAGAGCGAGCCCCTGCAAGTAGAACGTGTGAGGATTCCTCTACACCAGAATGTCGGTGTGCCTTGTTTGCCCCTGGTAAAAGCGGGAGACAGGGTGGGGGAGGGGATGGTGATAGGCCGGCCTCCTGAAGGCTCCCTGGGCGCTCCGATTCATGCCTCCATAAGCGGAACGGTGGAGCATATATTTGACGACTCTATTTTTATCCGTCGCTGATTTTTTCAATGAAATAATCAGGGTTTGCAGTCATTTAACCAGTATGCAGACATATTTGAAATTAAATTGATAATTTCCCATTTTTTGTAGAAGTATTAAGGAAAAAGTAACTATCACAGCCCAATGTCATTGCGAGCGAAGCGACGCAATCTCTTCTTCTTCAACAAATTGAGATTGCTTTCCCGGTTGATACAACCGGGATTCCTCGCAATGGGCATAATACTCAAAAAGTGTTGGTAAATGGACTTATTATGAAAACAGTAATACCATTGTAAGTAATCTTAATATTTAATCAGCGCTTGCACTAACTCAAGCAGTCATTTCGAGCCCAGAAGAGGCATGGCAATCTATTCATTGGAATGAGATTGCTTCGTCGCTTAGCTCCTCGCAATGACTTATGAATAATATCTTTCTCTAATTTACGCTATCTACTAAGCTATATAATACACATATTTATATTTAAATGAGATGAAAATAGACTGATTAGGATATTGTCCAATATCATAATATCTGTCTATTATATATGGAAACATTATCAAACCGGTTTGATAATGTGCCTTTAAAAACACTCTAACTCTTTTACTATTAGTAGGTTATTAATATTATAACCAACACTTTTTGAGTATTATGCCCGTAATGACACTCGGTGTTGGAGGAGGGATTGCTTCGTCGCGTTGCTCCTCGTAATGACACTCGGTGTTGGAGGAGGGATTGCTTCGTCGCGTTGCTCCTCGCAGTGACAATTGCCGGGCCGCTCCTAATGAATTTAATCTAAGGCGCTGTCAGACAATAGGTTAGTGTATTGCCCGCCCAATTTATGATTATATGTCTATACCGAGATCGGCGAGATAGATCCCGCATCCGACGATGTATTCTTTCCCTTTTGCTTTGATCAGGCGGAAATAGGAGGCCTTGACGATTGGCTTATCCTCCCCCGGGCGGGGGATATGATAAACTCCCCAGGTATGGCCGGTTTTTTCCAGAATTCGCTTTAATTTGATGTCAGACTCCTTGACATCAGTGGGATAATCCCCCTCCCGATATGCTTCCAGCGCTCCCCTCAATTCCGGTGCGGCCGTAACTAATATCCTGGTATCGACTAATTTCTTTCCTATGAATTGTGGTTCACCAGGGCAGAAAATAATCCCCTGATCTCCTGTCTGAACGAAGATATAAGTATCCTGAAAGCGATAGATAGTATCTTTTTTTTCAAAGGTCTTGAACGCCTCCTCGCCTTCTTGTTCTATCAATTCACAGGCGGAGTCAACCAGTAGATGGATAAAATGAGCCTGTATCGACAGATTTTTCTGACCAGCGGCAAGAACGTATCTATCTCCTTTCAAGGTCTGCACAGTTTCTGAGACATGGAGAGCGGAGTTGGTTGAATCAGGGATAAAGTTAAACGATCTCTCTCCCGTCCCGGCGTATTTTATTAACGGCCGTCCGTTTACCGCGGTCATATCCAGACCATTATATGTCACAAACCGCGGGGCCGGGTAAACTAGAAAGGCTCCTTCCTTCTCGTGGCCTTTTGTCGCGTTTACCACATAGATGTCCGGCGCGCCGTCATTCCATTTTGAGTTTGGTTTTCTAAATATTTCAAAGGCTTCTTCTCCCTTTTTATTGACCAGATCACTGGCTTCATCCACCATTCTCTGCATAATGACCACATCTATTCCTGCCAGACGGTCACCGGCGGGGATTGATTGGACCAGATACTGTCCATTGCTCGATCCGTTCACAATGAAGAATCCGATTAAAAGAATTGCCGCCGCCGAACTCATCTTTTGCATATTCTCCACTCCTTTTGCTGATTTATATTATTGGTGCCGGGCGAATATCCGCGTAACTAAAAATCTCGATTACGGCCGATTTTCTTTAATGGCTTGCCTGCCAGGAGATTGTCGGCGATCTTTTCCAGGGAAATACCCTTGGTCTCGGGGACCCAGAGAATAAAGAAGATGATAAAGATTACCTCGATCCCCCCATATATTAAAAATGTGGTGGTGGCCCCGAGTCCTTTCAGCATTGAGAGGAAAGTAAGCCCGACTATTCCATTGGCGATCCAGTTGGTGGCTGTGCTGCAGGTGATCCCGAAATCGCGTCCCGCCAGCGGGTAGATTTCGGAACAGATCACCCAGATAATCGGCCCCGCGCTGGCGGCGAAACCTATAATAAATGTGAAGATTCCCGCGATTGAGATGAAGGCCCGGGTTGGAATTTGCCCCGCTGTAGCCGCCAGACCGGATTGTTCAGGCATGGCTATGCCTACGATGCACATGGAGATCCCCATAATCACGAACCCGGTGTACATGATCGGCTTTCGACCCCATCTATCGACGAAAGCGATAGCGATAAAAGTCGCCAGTACATTTATAACTCCTACCAGGACCGTTCCCCACATCTGCTGTTCGGTGGTGGCAAATCCGGCCGCCTGAAATATCTTGGGCGCGTAATACATCACCACGTTTATACCGGTTAACTGCTGAATAATCTGGAGACCGATTCCGAGGAAGATCGCCTTGCGGAAGTTCTTGTTGATTTTAAAGAGCTTCCAGCCGTTCTGTTCCTCCCCCAGGTTGGCCTCGATCTCATCCAGTTCCTGAGCGATCTCCTCCTCGGTGCTTCTAACCTTACCAAGCACCTGCCGCGCGGCTTTTTTCATTCCCTTCATCACCAGCCAGCGGGGACTCTTGGGGAGAAAGAAGACACCGAAAAACATGATCATGGACGGGATGACCAGTATTCCCAGCATGATCCGCCAGTGACCGCCGACTATCCCGTTATATTTAAAGTAGGTAGCAAAAAAAGTATCACTGGCGAAAGCACAGACAATCCCGATCGTGATCATTAACTGATACATGGAGATCAGAGCTCCCCTGATGCCCCGGGGGGCGATCTCCGATAGATAGAGGGGGGCGGTGAATGATGCCATCCCTACTGCCAGTCCGAGAAAGACCCGGCAGCCGATCAGGATTCCGATTGAGGTAGAAATTGAAGATAAAAGTGCCCCCATGGAAAAGACCACGGCTGCCAGGAGGAGGGTATTCTTTCTTCCGTATTTTTTGGAGATAACCCCGGAGGCCAGGGTTCCTCCTACCGCCCCGAAGAGGAGTGAGCTGACCACCCACTCCTGCTGGAGCGTACTGGCCGAGAATGCCCTGGCGATATATTTCAGGGCTCCGGAGATTACTCCGATATCAAGCCCGAATAGGAGCCCGGCCAGTGCCGCCGTGAGAGCGACAATATAGATCAGCGGCTTGTATTTTTTCGTGCCCAGCCCTCCGGCTGCATCACGACCTAATTCTGCCGCAATATCTTTTTCCATCCCGCACCTCCCTGCCTGATGTTCACCGCAGAATATCCCCCAACCTCGGCCCCTTTATTGTCCACGGATTACACTGATTACTCTGATTGTTTCACCTCAGCTTGGCGGCGTTGCAGTCCACGAATTATACTAATTGTTTCGCCTTGGCGTGGTCGCTTTTATAAACCGCTAATCTCGCCCCCGATTAAAACTTCGGGGCGGAGAAATCTTCGCGAATGTATGGTATGTGGTTAGTATTCCGGCGCCAATGAGTTTTTAACTTTAGGCACTTAAGGCACTTTTCCTCCGGAGGCGGATCAGCCTCTGGCTGAAAACTTTAGGCACTTTTAAATGGTCCCGTAGATGCGGTCGCCTGCGTCGCCCAGGCCGGGAAGAATATAGGCCAGATCATTCAACTGCCGGTCCAGTGCCGCGGTATAAATTGGGATCTCCGGATGGTGATCCGCCAGTACCTTTACCCCTTCCGGCGCGGCCACCAAACAGACGAAACTGATCGATTTTCCGCCATGCTGCTTAACCAGATCGATCGCCGCGTCTGCGCTCCCCCCGGTGGCCAGCATCGGATCGATTACTATAATCTCCGAATCAGATATGTCGGCGGGGAATTTAAGATAATACTGTACCGGTTTTAGAGTGTCGTGGTCGCGGTAAAGGCCGATGTGGCCGACCCGGGCATTAGGGATCAGGCTCAGGATGCCGTCGCACATTCCTAGTCCAGCCCTGAGTATCGGAACCAGAGTTATGGGGCAGGCCACAACGTGCCCGGTCGTCTTTTCCAAGGGCGTATCCACTTCCCTCTCTTCCACCGGGAGGTTTCTGGTCACTTCATAGACCATCATAGCCGCCACCTCATTAAGCAAGTTTCGAAAGTAGAGGGTACTCGTATCTTGCGCCCGGAGGAAATAGAGTTTCTGCTGGATCAAAGGATGCTCCAGAATATGTAGGTTGGGAAAGGTAGAGGTCACTTTTTTTGTATCCTTTATGGGTTAGGCATTATGGATTGTTGGAGTGATGGAGTGGGGGAGTAATGGAGTGGTGGAGTGCTGGAAAGCACCCGGGCCGCATGTGCAGCACTCCACCACTCCAACACTCCATTACTCCATCATCCCATTTCTCCATCTCTCTATACTTGGAATGTTTCTCTTCCGTGGAATATTGTATATGTGAATTTTTCCTTCTTTTTTCTATATATTTACCGCTAATCGGGTGGCTATGATATCCGCGTCACCGGCGCCGTTGCGATGGGAATGAATATAGTTCACCATCCATCTTAAATTGGGATTGAACTGCCAGTTCAATCCTATTGTCAGGTCGCCCAGGATGCCGCCGCGAATATCACGGTCATTAAGATGGAGATATGAATACCTGGCGGCCAGTTCCCAGGCTCCCCAGGTTCCGTCCTCAAAATCAAGGTCGTGGATCGGGCGAAGAGGACTGTCAAACTCCCCGTAAGCCGTCACATACTGCTCACCCCTGGACTCCCCGGTTAAAATAAAACTGCTCTGGGCATAAAACCCGTAAAAATTTAGGTTAGAGAGGTCAGCTTCCCGGTCAACCAGGGAAGTGTAGAATTCTCCCTCCAGTGAGAACGGCCCCTGAACCCATGCTGCCTCACCGTCAAAAAGGTTGGCGTTCTTGATCGCGATATCCCCGGTATCGACAAAATAGGGAGCGAGATGGTTCTCCGGCTGGGCTTTAAGACGGTAATCATCTTTTGAAGAACGGAAGCTATAGCTGAAGCCGAGATGAAGCATTTCCCGTCCTTTCTCCCGGTACCAGGGGAGCCCGGTCAGGCGGAGGTTAAGATTGTAATTATCTTCGGTGCGCACCCCCTTTCCATCAACAAACTGAAAGAGCTGGGCCGCCCAGGACGCCCGCCCATCCAGAACCGGGGATCCGGCTGCCAGTCCCATCTGCTTTCCGGCTCCGAAGATAATCGTGTTAGCATACTCCATGAAGAGGGTGTAATTACTGCTCGGACCGGGGTCGTTTCCAAACGCCCGGGCGGCCTTGCCGAGAATGATAGTCCCCAGGATCGGGACATTCGCGGCACCGATGTAGGCATCGCCGATCGTATCGTCAGAGAAAGTGTACTGAACTTTATAGAGAAATCTCTCGAATATCCTCCCCTTGAGATAAATCCGCGGATGCCGAAGTTCCCAGCCGCTCTTGACCGGGTCATTATCAGGTATTTCAGCGGCCGCTGCTTTCAGGCCGTCGTCAACATCAAAGAAAGCCCCATCAACGTGAATTCGGCCGCCGATCCGGATGTCGAAATCACCGTCTTTACTCTCAAAGTGAAGTCCATCTCTCCAATACTCTCCGAAGATATGTTCATCAGGGCTCAGCTTCTTCCCGGTGGGCGCCGGGACGGGCCTGGATTTACTCGCGTCGACCTCTGCCTTCAGGTCAGATAGTTCGGCTTTGAGTCTGTCAAACTCCTCCCGGGTTACCATATCTTCTTCCCCAGCCGCCTGAGAAACAAAGAAAGCCGCCGCGATCATTATCGGAATTATACCTATTATCTTCATTCACGCCTCCTTCAGGTTAAAGATCCAGCCCGACTGCCGGTAGATATTACAGCACAAAGTCAGCATAATTACTAAGATGCTGTAGATCAATGCCTTAGATATACATACACAGGTTTCTGTTTGTAAAAAAGTTACCATATTGTAACCTTCTGCTCAACTACTTAATTTGGAGATCATTCCATTCTCTTTATCGGTAATCCAGCTATAAAATTGAAGTTAAAATCATGGAAGTTAACCGGATCATTGAAACAATTGTCAGCGAAGTGCCGGAGATCAGGAACCGGTCGGTGGAAGAACTGCTGGAAGGGGAGTCTTTTCAGTCCCTGCTCAATATCGCCGGGGAACTGGAAGTATTTCTGAAGAATTGCGAAAATCTCTATCAACGGGTCCGGTGTTGTTTGTTCCTTTTCGCGATCTATCGATTTTTTATTCCTGCCTCCCGGCCCGAAAGCTGTCCGGGATTAATGCCTCCCGCCGCCGCGCGGCAGCTCCAGAACGGGAATTGGGAGTCGGCGATTCGACTGATGCGGCCCATAATTAGAAAGTCCCCTACGGATATTGTGCTGAGCGCTTCAGCCGCGGCCTACTACCGACTGGCTTTTAGCTATCTGATGGACCAGGTCCATGAATCAATCAGCCGTGCTACCGGCAATGAATGGATCTATCAGCTCGATTCACTAGATGAGTATCCCCTGGAGGTTCCTGAAGAATACCTCTCCCCTGACGAGACCACCGGGCTTTATCCTCTGGGATATGATTGCTGTCCGGTCCGGATCGACCCCTGTCATTCAGGATGGTCTGATATCTTTTTTCTGGCAATGGACTATCCGGAAGGCGCGGGGGTGATCAACTTTTCCGTTGATATCTCCCGGAGAGGTAGCGGCCCTCCCCGCCCACCGGTGGAATGCTACAGCCGGGTTATAGATCGGGCGGTTATCCGGCTGGTGTCGTTAGATCTCGGCTGTACCAGAAATATCTATTCCACGGCCGACCTATTTGACTTTGAGAAGGACGCCCTCGGGCTCCTGAAGGCCGGTGTCATCGCCTCGGGGATTGTACCTCCCGGGTTCCATGATGATCCGGTAGCGATCAAGGAAATTTTACGGAAGCTGGTTGGGCCGGACCGTGGGATTGAGCTGGTTACCAGGGTACACGACCTCCCCCAGGGTTCCCGGATGGCGGTCTCTACTACTCTCCTGGCGGCGATCATCAGTCGTTTGATGCGCCAGACCGGCCAGATCACCTCGTCTGATGGCGCCCTGACCAACGAGGAGCGCCGGCTTGTTGCCTCCCGCGCCATTCTGGGAGAATGGCTCGGAGGGTCAGGCGGCGGCTGGCAGGATTCCGGGGGTCTCTGGCCGGGAATCAAGACCATTACCGGCGTCCCCTCCGGCGAGGAAGATCCTGAGTACGGCATCAGCCGGGGAAGGCTGCTGCCGGATTACCGGGTTCTCTCCCCGGAAGAACTCCCCGACGGGATCGACGATATTCTCCGAAAATCTATTGTGCTGGTCCATGGCGGCCTCTCCCGTGATGTTGGGCCGGTACTGGAACTGGTGACCGATAAATACCTGCTACGTTTCCGGAATGAATGGGATGCCCGGCTCCGGGAAGCGGTATTTTATGATGGGATTATCCGTGCTATTCGTAACGGTGATATGGCCGAACTGGGGCGGTTGACCAGCCGGGACTGGGAGCATGGAACCAAAAAGATCATCCCCTGGGCTTCGGACGCGTATACCGAAGAGTTAATCTCCCGCATAAAGCAAAAGTGGGGGGAAGATTATTGGGGGTTTCTGATGCTCGGAGGTGAGGCCGGCGGTGGGATGGCGTTCATAATAAATCCGGCTATTCATCAACGCTTCTCCGAAGATATGGAAAGTTTGATGAAGGAAGTAAAGCGAAAATATGAAAACGCGCTGCCTTTCGCTATGGAACCGGTGGTCTTTGATTTTGCCATTAACCATGATGGCATCCAGGGGGAGCTAAAGAGCGGCAATGCCGCTCTCCTTCCGGAAGAATATTACCGGTTTTTTATATCCGATCCTTCATACAATCCGGAGAGGAAGTATCAAATTCCGGGCGCCGCAGAAGCGGAACTGGCCATCAGCCGATATTCGATACCAATCGGCTCCGGTTCTACTTCCCCCGGTAATGGAGGTGATTTCTCCATAATCGGGCAGCCGCCTTCTGCTGAAGTGATGGATGAATATGATTTTAATCCGGAACTTCATCGTCTAAATAAAGAACTCTACCAGGCGGGGATGATTGGACTCAGGCAGAACCGCCTTCGGCGAGAAGCGATTATTAGTGACGTCGGAATCTCTGATCTCCTGATTGCTCCCGGTGAAGGTCATCCTGATTTTCAGCGCTGCCGGATAAAGGGAGAGGAATCCCTACACCGGGGTGAGGCCGCGGTAGTGACTCTGGGGGCGGGGCTCGGGAGCCGCTGGTCGGGTGGGTCGGCGGTGGTAAAAATGCTCAGTCCGTTTGTCATGATAGAAGGCCTGCATCGCTCTTTTCTGGAGATTCATCTTGCCAAGAGCGCGAGAACCAGCCGTGATTTCAGCCACCCTATCCAGCATGCTATCACCACCAGTTTTCTCACTCACCGGGCTATCAGCGATACATTATCCGCACGGGCAAATTACAGTTATCCGGGAGAAGTATACCTCTCCCCCTCTCTCTCTACTATCCAGCGCCTCTATCCCACTGAAGCCGATCTTCGGGAGCACGCGAAGCCCCGCCTGAGAGAGATACGGGATAAGGAGGCCCGGCGTCTGGCGCGGCGGAACCTGGATCGACTGATTAAATGGATCTCCAGATTAGGATCGGGCGAAGAGTTTAATCTGAACACTCCGATCAATCGTTTCTATCCAGCAGGCCACTGGTATGAGATCCCCAACCTCATCCGGAATGGGACACTGGGCAGAATGTTGAGAGAGAATAAAAACTTACGCTACCTCCTGGTCCATAATACCGATACCCTGGGCGCTGGTCTCGACCCCGTCATCCTTGGGATGCATATCGGGTCGGGCAGCCCCCTGAGCTTTGAGGTTCTTCCCCGGCTATGGGGTGACCGCGGGGGAGTGCTGGCGAAAGTTGACGGTCGGATCCGGATCGTGGAGGCCGGAGCGCTGCCGAAACCGGAAGATGAAGCTCTCTTTTCTTACTACAACTCCCTCACCACCTGGATCAGTATCGATGAATTTCTCAGTTCTTTCTGGCTTTCCCGGGAAGATGTCAAGCGCTGCGGGGAAGATCAAGCTGCCGGCCTCCGCGTGGAAGAAGCGTTATCGAAGATTGAAAAGTGTATTCCGGTATATGTAACAATGAAAGATACCCGGTATATCTGGGGACCGGGACAATCCGAAACGGCTCCGGTAGCGCAATGTGAGCGTCTCTGGGGTGATATGACCGGGCTCTCTGATTTTAAATCCAGCTTTATCGGAGTGACGAGGCACCGGGGGCGGCAATTGAAGGATCCTAATACGCTCGATAATTGGGTCCGGGACGGGTCGTTGGATTATCTGGAGCGGCTGGTGCTCTTTCCAGCCCGGGCCAGGTAGTCGGACAGGTCGGACCGGTCCGACTTGTCTGACGGTGCGGTGCTAGGTGTCCTGGCCGGGCTGGTCGATTGAGCGTGTCCCGGTGCAATCAGGGTAAGCCGAACAGCCCCAGAACGGTTGCCCGGCCCGGGGTCCCCGATGGGCGGTCCGCCTGACCATGGGCTTGCCGCAGCGCGGGCAGTTGGGACGTGGCACATTGTCCGACGAGTCTGACTTGTCCGACCCGTCTGACGCCTGGCGTGCCTCGCGCCGCTTCTGATAGAGCCGCTCGGTGAAGCCGCCCTGATCTAGGAAATCCCGCTCCAGTCTCTGAATCTGGCGCTTGAGCAAGTAAGTCGCCTGGTTGATCAGGCAGATTAGTGTATTGGCAGCCACCTCGGGCTCAGCTGTTGCCAGTCCATAGGGGTCGTCTGACCTGTCGGACAAGTCGGACGGGTCTGACCTGTACCGGCCTCGGATGGCCAGCGCCTGCGGCGAATCTTTATCCCAGAGCGGTAGTCTGTGCTGCCGGAGAAAATCTTCATAGTCAAGCAGCAATTCTTCCAGACTGGCCTTGGCCACGCTGGTAAGTTTAAGTTCAAACTTTTTCGAGGTACCTGACGCCACGCTCCCCTCGGCAATGTTTTGCCTCCCGCTGCGTGCGGCCTGTACCATCTGATCGTGGGTGCGGGAGCGGATATTGATGAAGCGATCGCAGAAAATGACGGTACCGTCATAGATCAGTTCCGAGGTCTGAAAGCTCCGCAGCTTACGGTAGCCGCCATGGGGCGGAAGGAGAGAATCGCCGGGCCGGGAGTTGTCTGACCGGTCTGACCTGTCCGACTTGTCTGACAATTCCATATTATCACCTCTTATTATTTCTAATTATTCTTCTGCTGATGAAACTCAATGCCGGCAGACGGCCCGGTATAAGAGGCTCTGGGTTCCTTCTTTGATATAGCGGAACCGGGTGGAGAGGAGGCAACCCTGCCGGAATTTTCCGCAGACTTCATGGACGGGATGTCCGAGAATCTCTATCTCCGGCTTGCCGAATAGATCTTCCGCCTGCCGGTAGGTCGTCATTGCTTGAGTGTCGATTCCCATCACTGCCGCCGCTGTGGCGTCGACGGCCAGGATATTCTCTCCCCCCACCACCACGCCTGCATTGACCGGGGTAGATTGAATCTCATCGAACTCATTTCCCCAGACCCCATCGACCAGGCAGAAGTCACTCCGAATAATCTGATTCATGTCCAGAACCGCCTTACGGATGAACGGGTGATACATCAGCTTCTGTTTCCGGGTTGGAACAAAACCGAAGATATTCTTCAGGCAGAGGGTGACTCCCGCCAGGGAGTGGGTCTTGAGCTTGGCGATATTGACCAGATAATCGTGTTCGAAGAACTCCGCGGCGAATGGCATCTCCTTGGTATGGTAAGGTCGGGGGATCGGCTTCCAGGCATGTTCCGACTCCCGCATGTCAACGAGTTGTAACTGCGGGTACTCTTTCTTCAGGTCTTCGTAGCCCAATTCCACGAATGATCGTTCCGTCTTACTGCAGGATTCGCCGATCGTGATCACAGGACAGTCCACCAGCCGTTCCAGGACTGCCCGGACCAGTCCTGTGTCCACGCCCATGCCCTCCGTGGAAGGCCGGCACCCGGTTAGATTGGGTTTTATGAAGACTTTTCGGCCGGTCACCCGGAACCCAAGCCTGTCGAGAACCTCACAGGCCCCTTGATATGGATCCTGTGTCTTTGCTATATAGACTCTATCAGCCATAATTTTTTCCTTTTCTTTTATTAGTATTTAACTGTAACCTGAATAACCTCAATATTAGGTATTATAACTTCATCAACACAATAAATAAGGAAAAAATTATGAGCACGTTCACATTTAAATACCCTTCCGACAATGTCTGGAGGGAGCCAACCGGGAAGAAACTGGATATTAAGCATGTCGAGTCTCCGAATCTCTTCCGGGAGCTCTTCTCCTATAGTGAGGTTCCCCGAATCGCTTTTGACGGGGTTACCATCCCTCTCGATCCCCCGGAAGAGATGACAATCACCTGTACTACCTTTCGGGATGGACAGCAGGCCCGGCCCCCGTATTCGGTTGAACAGATTGTAGCTGTCTACGACCTTCTTCATAAATTAGGCGGACCCAATGGGGTGATCAGGCAATGCGAATTTTTCCTTTATTCGGACAAAGATAAGGAAGCTGTCAGAAGATGTCTGGAATTAGGATATGAGTTTCCTGAGATCACAGGCTGGATCCGGGCGGTGGAGAAAGACTTCCAGCTGGTGAAAGATATGGGATTGAAGGAGACCGGAATTCTTACTTCAGCTTCTGATTACCATATCTTCCTCAAATTGAACTCGTCCCGGGAGAAGGCGATGGATAAGTATCTGGCACTGGTGAAGGCCGCCCTTTCCGCCGGTGTTATACCCCGTTGTCACCTGGAGGATGTCACCCGGGCAGATATCTATGGTTTCATCATCCCTTTCGCCCAGAAACTTATGGAACTGGCGGAAGAATCCAAGACCAGGATCAAGATCAGGCTCTGTGATACGATGGGATACGGAGTACCCTGGGCCGCCGCCGCGCTCCCCCGGAGCGTCCCCAAACTGGTCAGGGCGATGACCAGGGAAGCCGGTGTCCCCAAGGAATGGCTGGAGTGGCACGGGCACAATGATTTTTATTTAGCCACGGCTAACTCGGTATCCTCCTGGCTCTATGGTTGCGGGGGTCTTAATGCTACCGTACTGGGATTCGGAGAGCGGACGGGTAATACTCCGATTGAAGTGGCCTGTGTCACCTATGCCGAGCTTACCGGTTCCACAAATGGAATGGATCTAGCTATTATAACGGAATTGGCGGAATATTTTAAAGAGGAGATCGGGTGCCAGATTCCGCATAATATGCCGTTGGTCGGGCGCGACTTCAACATTACCCGGGCCGGAATTCATGCCGATGGCGCGATCAAGAATGAGGAGATCTATAATATCTTCGATACCGGTTCCCTCTTGAGGCGGCCTCCCTCGGTCGCGGTGACCGATAAATCCGGAGTCTCGGGAATCCTCTACTGGATTCAGACCCAGACCGATCTGGATACGGATAATCTCAATAAAAATCATCCCGGCGTGGTCAACATCCGTGATTGGGTGGATGGACTCTACCGGTCCGGCCGGACTACATCGGTATCTTCGGATGAAATGATGACCCAGGTAAAGCTTCATCTCCCCCATCTCTTCAAGTCCAAATTCGACCGGATCAAGGATCGGGTGGCTTCAATCGCTCTGGGCCTGGTAACCGAGATGGTGGCCAACCCGGAAGTGTCTTCGATGGACCCGGCCCGTCAGGAACCGGTTCTGGAAGAGTATATAGTGAATGATCCATTTCTTAAGTATATCTATGTTACCGATACCTCGGGGAAGAAGATAACCCGGAATGTTGTTCATCCTTACGATAAGGCCAAGTACGACCGGGAGTTTGAACTCCACCAGGATTTTGCTGATCGGAATTGGTTCATCAGTCCGATGAAGAATGGCCAAACATACATAACCGACTTTTACATCTCCCGGTTTGATGATGTGCTCTGTATAACTGTCTCCGCCCCGATCCGGAATGACCGGGAAGAGATAGTCGGTGTCCTGGGCTGCGATATTCGTTTTGAAGACGCTGCCAAACTGGAAGAAGATCCGGCGGCAAAAAAGAATGTTGAAGAGGACAAAAGTTAAAGAAACTTAGTTCAGCAGCTAATTTAACCGCGGATTAGACGGCTTATGCGGATTAGAGAAACTACAATCCGTCAAATCCGCGGTTTGTTTTTTTAGTGTTTCTGTGATGAATTAAATCTAAATCAGGTATTTAACAAAATGAAAAATGAATCAACAGTAATAGAATCGGCCCAGGAACATCTGGCCGATCTTTTAAAGACGCAGCTTGAACGGGTTGAACGGATGAAATCCGCGCCGGACTGGCTTGACTTCCAAAATCTCCGCCCCCTCCGGATCGGGATCATAGGGGGAGACGGAATCGGTCCATTTATCTGCCGTGAAGCCCAGCGGGTTCTGGAATATATACTGCAGGATGAACTTGAATCGGGAAAAATCGTTTTTAAGTTTATCGAAGGACTCACCATTGAGAACCGGGCCGCTGTCGAGAAAGCCATTCCCGATGATATCCTGCTGGAGATCAAAGAATGTCCGGTTCTCCTCAAAGGGCCGACCACTACCCCGCGAAAGGGTGACCCCTGGCCTAATATTGAGAGCGCCAATGTAGCGATGCGGAAGGAACTCGATCTCTTTGCCAATCTCCGTCCGGTCCGGGTTCCCGAACTCGATATAGATTGGACCTTCTTCCGGGAGAATACTGAAGGAGCTTATGTTCTTGGCAGTGAAGGGATAAAAGTAACCGATGATCTGGCCGTTGATTTTAAGGTTATTACGCGTCCCGGCGCGGAGCGGATTATCAAGCTGGCCTTCGAGTATGCCGCTGAGAATAATATCCCACGCGTCACCGCCGTCACCAAGGCCAATGTGATCAAGACCACCGATGGACTCTTCCTTGATACATTCGAGCGGATCGCCGCCGATTATCCGGATATTGATTCCGATGACTGGTATATCGATATCATGACCGCGAAGCTCCTCGATCCCAACCGGCGGACTCAATTCAGGGTATTTGTTCTCCCCAACCTCTACGGTGATATCCTGACCGATGAAGCCGCACAACTCCAGGGGGGTGTCGGAACGGCCGGCAGCGCCAATATCGGCCGGTGTTACGCGATGTTTGAAGCCATCCATGGGAGCGCCCCCCGGATGGTGACAGAGGGAAGGGCAGAATACGCGGATCCCTTCAGCATGATCCGGGCCGGAGCTATGCTCTTAAGCCATATTGGTTATGCTGACCGGGCTCGGAACCTCGAAATGGCCCTGGACATATGCGGACAGTTTGAAAAGCAAATTGTAATCACCGGTCGCCCCGGCGGTGCCACCTCCCGGGAGATCACCGATTATCTCCTGGAGACTCTGACCGATCCCGGACTGGAGGAAAAGTGGCGGCAGGGCTAACGGTGTGGCCCCGGGTGAAGGAATAATCGGTCTGACAAGTCCGACCAGTCCGACTTGTCAGACAAAAAACCCAATGCAAAAAATGAATAGAGAAGAACTCTTAAAAAAGGCCGAAGAGCCGGCCCGGGATGCCTTGAGGCTTCACCCCTTCTACCGGGGGAAGATCGAGATGGTCCCCAAATGCCGGATCAGTTCGACCGCTGATTTCGCGATCTGGTATACTCCCGGTGTGGCGGCTCCCTGCATTGCGATCAGCAAGAACCCCGAATTGGTCTATAGCTATACCAATAAATGGAACTCGGTCGCGGTGATCACCGATGGTTCCCGGGTCCTGGGATTGGGAGATATCGGTCCGGAAGCGGCGCTCCCGACGATGGAAGGAAAGGCGCTCCTCTTCAAATATCTGGGCGGGGTGGACGCTTACCCTATCTGCCTGGATACCAGAGATCCGGAGGAGATCATCCGGACGGTCAAGATCCTCCAGCCCTCTTTCGGCGGGATCAATCTGGAAGATATTGCCCAGCCCAAGTGCTTTGCTATCCTGGATCGCCTCCGGAGTGAGTGCCGTATCCCGGTCTGGCACGATGATCAGCAGGGGACCGCGGCTGTAACCCTGGCCGGATTGATCAACGCGCTTGAAATCACGGGGAAGAAGATTCAAGATGTGAAGATCGTCCTGTTTGGTGCCGGGGCGGCCAATCTCTGTATCGCCCGATTGATAATTGCCTTCGGCGCGGATCCGGCCCGGATCATTATCTGCGACAGCCAGGACACGCTTCATTCCGGCCGCGGGGAACTTGAGGAGACCCATCCGCAAAAATGGGAGATGTGCCTGAAGACCAACCCGAAAGGGGTGACCGGGGGAATAGGAAAGGCGATTAAAGATGCCGATGTCCTGATCGCCCTCTCCCGCCCCGGTCCGGAGACGATAGCCCCGGAATGTATCTCCCGGATGGCGCCTGATTCCATCTGCTTTCTCTGCGCCAACCCTACCCCCGAGCTCTGGCCGTGGGACGCGAAGGAGGCGGGCGCCAGAATCGTGGCGACCGGGCGAAGTGATTTTCCCAACCAGGTAAATAATTCCCTCGGTTTCCCTGGTATTTTCCGTGGCGCCCTCGATGTCCGTGCTTCAGCCATCACTGATGAGATGTGTATCGCCGCCTCCCGGGAACTGGCACACTGTGCCCGGGATCGTGGAATAAGCGAAGAGTATCTCATCCCCACAATGGACGATTGGGAGGTTTACCCCCGGATCGCGGTCGCGGTCGGTATGAAGGCTGTTGAACAGGGTTTAGCCGCAATTCCCCTCTCCCGGGATGAACTCTCCCGTACCGCTGAGGCCATCATCAGACATTCCCGGGAGGAGTCCCGGGCTTTAATGAGGGAAGGATTTATACCCTCGGCTGACCCGGCATAAAGGCTGTCCAGAGTTAGCATTGGAACTATGCCCCCAAATCCCAAGCTCCAAATAACAAATAAATTAGTTTATAAACAACATCAACCCGCACAAGATGACTGAGAACCATCTATTTTAATGGCGGCGGGAGGTCTTCCGGTTCGACTCCTTCGCGGTGGTAAACTGTGGCAAGTACCTTTGGAACATACATCCGGGTTTCTGCCGGGAGATGTGGGGCGATGGCCGAGAATGATGACGCCCGGTGTTTTTTAAGGTTTCGTCCCACCCGTCCTGCCCCTGCGTTGTAGGCGGCCAGTGCCAGCGGCCATGAATCAAAACGCCGGTAGAGGGTCTTCAGGTACCGTGCCGCGGCCCGGGCGCTTTTTCCGGGGTTAAGTCGATCGTCGGGAGGCCCCTCCTCCAGACCGAAACTGCGGCCTGTGGCGGGCATGAACTGGTAAAGCCCCCGCGCCCCGACCGGGCTTCGCGCCTCAGGATTGAAGGAGGATTCGACTTCGGCCTGCCAGACGAGTTGAGGGGGAATCCCTTCAGCCCGGAAAATATTCTTCAGGCCCGGAACCAGTCCTGCGGCCCGGGCCGGTGCCGCCCGGCCCTTGAGTTTCTTTTTCCAGAGTTCAAGGTTGCTCACCGTGGCCGTCCTTCTCCGGGAGACCGCCGGGGGGATTTTCGCCGGTGGTGGAGAGGGGCGGACCACAATAGCCGCGCGCCGAACCGGTGGGGTCTCTGCCGGCTTTGTGGCCGCCGGCTTCGCCGGTATCTTTTTGGTGACGAAATCGGCAACTTCGAAGTAATCGATTCTCTGCCGGAGCCAGTCGGCATAGGGCTTACCTCCCTTGATAGTATCCAGGACCAGGAGAGCCTGCCTGGTTTCGGGTAGCATCCAGGCCAGTTTCTCCAGATCACCCGACCGGAGTGCGCTCTGAACATCGGTCCAGAAACGTTGCCATTCATCCTTAGTTGGGAGGGAAAAATTATCGAGAACTTCCGGAGGAAGATACTCATCGATACGATCAGCCCCAAACCGCCGTGCGGCCTCGCGGAGCGTGACACGCTGCTGGTCTTCCGCGCTGCTGGCTTTCGATCCGGCCGGGAAGAGTGCCCCTAAAAGAAAGAGCGGAATGAAGCATGGTATTGAAATCCCGGGAACCTTCATATACTGTCCATTTATCGAAGCAGAAGGATTATGGCGGTGTAGATGATGCCTCCCAGAAGGAAGGATCCGAATCTACCCTCTTTCTCCCGGGGGAGTTCCATGATCATGCTGTTCATAATCACAGCTCCGGCCACAAAGCCGAAGAGGATCACCACCCCTGATTGAGACAGCTCCGCCATGGTCCCGACCGCCCAGCCGAAGAGAGATGATGCCGCCAGGACCTTTCTTCCCACCCGGTCGTAGAGTTTGCCGTGTTCCCGGCTGAGAGCGTAGTCTCCGGCCAGGAAATGAAACCCCATTGCTACCGTGTAGAGAGCCAGAGGAACCGCACCTTCATCTATATTCCGTATCCGCAGGTAACTGACCAGCCAGACACTGACGCCGAAGCCGAGGGTATGGAGCCAGAATATTGGACTCGCTCCCGGCCCCGTACGTCGACCGATCTTCTCCCCTCCGCTGGTTTTCGACCAGATCACCATATTCTCCAGAGCGTAAAAGATCAGAAAACCCACCATGGCGGCAAGGTTCACGCCAAGATCGCGGAAAGGGAGGCCGGGATAAGCGGTCGATCGGGCCAGGACAAGCCGGGCTGACTCCAGTTCAGGGAACAGGTTGACAAAGACATAGGCGACCGAGACGCCGGCGCCAAAGGATAGAAGAGTCCGATGATGCCCGCGCTCCGGCAGACGGAGAGCCCCGCCGAATAAAAATATAGCGGCGAATATGATCGCTGAGACCAGGTTCTCTATGTATTCATAATTTGGCATTGCTCAATCCAGGGAATTGGCTATCAGGTTTCCTGCCAGGGCCCCGGCGGTGGTCCAGATCAGGTCCTTCCATGACCAGCAGGTTTTCTTTACTGTGAGGTCGTAGGTTTCCTTGGCCGCGCCCAGGGAGAGGGTGATCCCTAAGGCCAGCCCTCGGGCGTCGCCTTCCGACCAGCCGTTATGCTCGGCGATCGCGGTCGTTCCTCCTCCGATAACCGCCCCGCCGCAGAAGTGATAAATTTTGTCGGCACTGAACCAGGGATCGGTGCGGCAGTTCTTCCCCGCGCACCCGCTGAAAAAGGCGACAAGGATAATTACCCCGGTCACGTTCAGAGGCCCGGTCTTCAATAAATTATTATCTCCTTCGCGACAAAGAGGCTATTTGAGGATGATACGGCTAATCAAGCTTTTTTACAATGGTAAGGAGGTTGCTGTCATTCTCCCTCCGGTATTCAATCCGGTCGGAGAACTTCTTCATCAGATAGATGCCGAGGCCGCCAACCGGGCGCTTATCGATATCAAGATTGAGATCGGGCGGAGGCATATCCAGCGGGTTAAATGGATATCCCCAATCCCGGATGGTGACGGTCGCCAATCCATGATCGATTCGGCAGGAGAGTTCAATATCTCCCCCCCGGTCCTCCGGATAGGCATATTTGATGCTGTTGGTACAGGCTTCGTCGACCGCCAGGTGAATCCCAGACGCAGTCTCCCCGGTTATTCCGGCTCCCTTGAGGTATGAGAGGGTGGAGTTAATCAGCTCCTCCAGGTTTTCCAGACGGGCTGGTACCCGGATTATCATCTTTTTATTTTTCTCTAAAGAATCCATTATAGTTCCTGCTTCGGAATTTTCCCGATGTATATCGGGAAAATTCCGGGGTATCGTTGATCGGTTGCGCAACTCGAATCGGTTGCGTGGGACGGTTATGGGGCCGAGGCGCACGCAACCGTTTCCCGTTAAACGTTTCGAGCCGCGCAACCGCAACCTTTTCACCCGAGCATTGCGCCGTAGGCGCTAAATTTTCTTTGTTTCGTGCTCCGGCCGGCATCATCCGATCATAAAAACTCGCCCGTGAGGCATCAATATCCACAGATGGTGCCACCTCTCATACTTATCGTCAAGAGAAGAAGAAGTAAGATCCTTCCCCGGAAACTATGAGCCAGCCGTACTCCCCACGTGCGGATCGAGTATCGTGTGGATGGGGGTGGTATCAAATCTGAAAATATATATGTTCGCAGACGGCGACATACCGACTGAAAATTTTTGTTAAAAACATTTGACTATTTATTTGCATAATGATAATTTTAAATCCTATGACAATAGTGTACTTCTAGAAGTAATTCGTAATCTCAGGCACTGATTTACCGGATAGGCTGAATGGGCAGAAATATCAAATTGTATAATATTGTTCATCATTCCCGCCGGGCACTTTTACTTGTCTGCATGCTCCTTTCTATAGGATCTCTCGCCGGCTGCGGAGACAGGGAAGAAAAGGATATTGTTGATTACATATCTGATCTGGGAAAGAGGGATTTTATCCTGAGGATGGGAGCCGCGAATCTTTTATCCCAGGAAGCAAAGGAGACAGATGTAATCGCTGTTCCGTACCTGGAGATAACTCTCCAGGATCCCCGTGAAGAGATCCGGCGATACTCGGCCCAGGCTCTGGGCCGCATCCGGGACTACAGCTCTATCCCCGCTCTGATCGACGGTCTCAAGCAGGAGAACGACGAAGTTCGGTATGACTGTATCCTTGCTCTGGGAGGTTTTGAAGACCCCCGGGTCAATGCCGCCATCCTGGAAAACGTGAACGATGAAAGTTCTTATGTCCGCTGGGCTTCCATGGAGATGCTGGGAAAGCTGAAAGTCCGGGAGGCCTACCCGAAAATGATCGCCGGTTTGAAGGACAGCAGTTCCTACGTTCGAAGCGCATCCGCCAAGGCCCTGGGGAGACTGGGGGATAAAAGAGCTATCCCGAAGCTTCGAAGCAGTATCTATAACACTAATCTCTGGGTCAGGAATGCCGCGGCGCTGGCGCTGGCGAGGCTGGGGGATAAGGAAGGGATTCCGATATTGATAATGAATCTGAGTTCCGATGCGCGGGACAAGAAGGGATCTGTCGCCGACCAGGCCGCCGATTTTCTCAGGGAAATTTCCGGCAAGAATTTCGGCTTTAATTCATCCGATCCTCTTCCAAAGCAGCGAGTTTCCATCAAGCGCTGGAAGAATTGGCTGGAGGAACAGAAATGATCGAGCCCGGGCAGAAAATTGAGGAAATTCCTGAATTCGCGCCGCTGCGGGAGGTTATCGATACCCCGCAGAAAGCGAAAATCGTCGAGTTCTTCTATGATAATCCTGCTAAAGATGAGGATCCATCCGGAATCGCCCAACATCTTGGAGATGATCGAATCAAGCTGATCTCAGATGAGATGGTCGAAATGGAGCAAGCTGGACTATTCGGATCGAGAGTGGACGGGGTAATGAGGGCTAATTATTATAATTTTACTCCCGATGCCCGGATAAAAGAGGCCCTGGATCTGATATTCAAAAAGGCGGGCGACAGGAATTACTGGGTTGAGTTTAACGAGTATTTAGAGAGGCTTGCCGCAATTAAAAATCGGGGTCGGCGGGGGATATTCATCGCGATTATGGTTGTCGTTCTCGCGGGCTTGGCGGTCGCCGGATATTTCATCTTTGATCAGTTACAGGAACAGAAGCGGGCGAGGAAACTGGAAGCTCTGACCAAGGGTTCCGGAGTCAGAAAGAGCGAATATCCCAACGGAAATTTAAAGAGTGAGATTACCTATTCTCTCGGAGATCGTCATGGACCATTTACCACCTGGTTTGAAAACGGCAAGAAGATGGCGGTAGGGAATTACCGAAATAATCTTCCTCATGGTGAGTGGACATTCTGGGATCAGACCGGTAAAGAGCTTAAAGTGGTGACTTATCAGGAAGGCCGCGCTGTTCTGGAGTAATAATATCTGATTTTTTTGCTTTCCTGTCCCTAAAGCTAAGGGATTAAGTAAACTATTCTCTATTCCCTAATCCCTATTCCCCAAACTCATGAAATCAATCAGCTACTACAGTACCAACCGCTATCTTAAAGATAGCGATCTTCCCCCCTTCCGGAAGGAGGTTACCTTCAGGGAAGCCTTGATTATGGGACAAGCGCCTGATGGAGGACTGTTTATGCCAACCCGAATCCCTTCGATCCCGATAGAAGAGATTATAGGGTTAAAGGGCAGGCCTTATCGGGAAGCGGCTCTAGCGGTGGGGAGAAGATTCTGGGGTGATGCCATACCGGAAGATGATCTGCAAAATATATTATGGGATGCCTATAACTTTGAGATCCCGATTGAAAATGTCTATGATCGAAAGTATGTTATGCGTCTGGATAGAGGTCCCACCGCTTCTTTCAAAGATTTTGCCGCTCGTCTTATGTCCCGCTTAATGGGTTATCTGCGCGGGGACAACGATCATCTTACCGTTCTGGTCGCTACTTCCGGGGATACCGGCAGCGCGATCGGCGATGCATTCAGGGGGGTGGAAGGGATCAGTGTTCATATTCTCTATCCGGCTTTAGAGGTGAGTCCGCGGCAGAAGAAACAACTCGATACTATCGGAGATAATGTCCGGGCATTTATGGTGGATGGGAAGTTTGATGACTGCCAGAAGATGGTCAAGCAAGCCTTTCTCGATCCGGACCTGACCGGGTTGAAACTCACATCCGCTAACTCGATCAATATCGGCCGTATCTTGCCCCAATC
>Ga0180435_10001550_pt1 | contig 23815 bp, 19 predicted proteins | sample SS_ome_3_FD_132467 | JGI IMG/M metagenome (GOLD analysis project Ga0180435, IMG submission 132467) | Hypersaline lake sediment archaeal communities from the Salton Sea, California, USA - SS_3_S_1 metaG | ecosystem: Environmental > Aquatic > Non-marine Saline and Alkaline > Hypersaline >... | reverse complement strand
TGCCCTGCAAAAAATCACCTGCCACTCACTAATTATTTTTGGTCTTTGGAAATCAATACTCAAGAATTTAGACAATTTTACAATAGAAGCAAGGTTTTGAGCAATATGGATTGAGTGCCAAAAAAAACACGTTAGTGGTTGTCACGTTGCTCTTTGAAAGTGGAGTGAAAGTGAAAAGCACCTAAGATAAGAATTATTTTATAGAAAATGAAAAGGAGAAATATAATGAATCTAGCTAAACAAGATGCGGCATTCATAGATGGTGCATATTCGCTGTTTGACGAGTTCTATACTGCGCTTACATCATTTAGAAAGAAATGCACCTCGAATGAGGAGTTTTGGAAGGCCAATCATTGGTATGATGTTGCAAAAAAAGAACCGGATGAACCAAGACCGGTAACTCCTGTTTTGTTCTCAACACTTGAAAGTTTGCTTGCCGATGTGATGGATAACTATCCCAAAGCTCATATATTCAGCGAGGAAGCGAAGGATGAGAGGATTGCCGAAGGGCTGGAAAAAGTGGTCGGGAATATCTTGAAAAAAAGGAACTATCGCAGTACATATAGAGAAAAAGTGCGTCAAGCGCTTAAAAAAGGTGTTTCCGTACAGGAGGTGTTTTGGGACGATACCCTTTCGGGGGGACTCGGCGATATCAATATCCGAAGCTGGGATGTTAAGAACTTTTTGTTTGATTCGACTGTAGAGGATATCCAGGAAGGAAGAGCGGTTTTTAAATTCGGGTTCTACCACAAAAACTGGTTTGAAAAAAATTATCCCGGGTGCTATTTAAAGCTGCGCGCGGATGGATATACCAAGGATGGATATTCTGACATTCCGAATACTGACCAAGACGAACATATGGTCATCGAATATTGGTATAAGACATACGATGATGAAGGCAGGGATATTGTACATATGGCGAAACTGGCTGGAGGACTCTTGCTTGAAAGAAGCGAGGATAAGAAACCTGAAGGAATGTATAGCCATGGAATGTATCCATTTATCGTAGAACCTCTGTATAGACTGGAAGGTCTTCCTATAGGACTTGGGATGATTGATGTGCTGAAGAATCTTCAGCAGTACGCTGACAAACTCGATCAGATTATCTTGAAGAACACATTGATGAGCGGAAAACTTAAGATGCTCATAAATAAGAATGCGGATGTCGATGAAGAGGCGATGCTGGATTGGTCAAAAGAAGTCGTTTCCGCCGCAAGAATAGACGACGGAGCGGTAAGGTGGTTCCAAGCAGCACCGCTAAACCCGTATGTATTAGCCCATATGAAGGGGAAGCTCGCTGCTATAAAGGAAGAGTCGGGGCAGAACCAATTTGTGCGAGGGGATACCAATAAAGGAGTTACAGCAGCAAGCGCGATTCTCGCCTTGCAGAATGCCGGATCCAAAAGATCAAGAATGATAATCGATCAGATGTATGACGGCTTTTCCTTGCTTGTCCGAATGATTGTTGAGCTTATAAAGGAAAATTATACTGAATCGCGGGTGTTTAGAATGGACAGCACTGAAGGCGCATATGACATGCCTTTTTCTGCAGATCTTCTTAAATACCGATATGATGAAAAATTGAATAAGCCGATTCTGGTTGATGGCAAAAAGCAGGAAAGATATATGGATTTTGAAATCACAATTGAAGTCGAAAAGAATACGCCTTACCAGACATTATATTTAAACGAGCTCGCTATGAATCTTCTCTCTGCGAGAATAATCGATCAAGATGAGGCGCTGTCGATGATGAACTTTGATGGGAAGGATAAGCTTGTAAATATGATTGCAAAGCGCAAAGCCGCGAAAGAAGAGACACAAAGAAAAACCAATCTTTAGGGTGTAATACCAAATTAACAGAATATAAAAAACTTTTTGCAAGACCAACTTTGGTCTTGCTTTTCTATGCTTAAAAACAGGTATATAATGTTGTAGTGCAGTAGTAATTATGATATAAGTAGTGTATGTTGAAAAACAAAAGGAAGTGAATTTTTCTATGAAGATGACGGATATAATCATGAAAAAAAGGGACGGAGAAAAGCTGTCTCCGTCAGAGATAAAATTCTTTATTGAGGGATATTCGAATGGAGAAATTGAAGACTATCAAGCAGCAGCATTTTTGATGGCGTGTTATTTCAATGAGCTTGATGCAGAAGAAACTAAAGAGCTCACAGAGGCGATGACTTATAGTGGAGATATTGTAGACTTATCGGCTATTCAAGGATTAAAAGGAGATAAACATTCAACAGGCGGAGTTGCGGATACGACCACTTTGGTTCTGGCTCCTTTGGTTGCTGCATGCGGTTTAAAACTTGCGAAAATGTCTGGTAGAGGACTCGGCCATACAGGAGGAACTCTCGATAAGATGGAATCGATACCCGGTGTTACGACGAGTCTCAGCATGGTAGATTTTATCGATCAGGTAAACGAGATAGGTTATGCGGTTATGGGGCAAACTATGTCGCTATGCCCGGCGGATAAAAAAATGTATGCTTTACGTGATGTTACTGCGACTGTGGACAGCATACCGTTGATTGCAAGCAGTATAATGAGTAAAAAACTCGCTTCCGGCGCGGATATAATCGTGCTGGATGTGAAAACCGGCAGCGGTGCATTTATGAAAACTTTGGAAGATGCGAATAAACTCGCCAAAGCTATGGTCGAAATCGGGAAGCTGGCGGGACGAAAGACAGTGGCTCTCGTTACCGACATGAACCAACCTTTAGGGCAGGCAGTCGGAAATTCTATCGAGGTCATAGAAGCCGTTGAAATATTGCGAGGTGAACGGGAGGGCGATCTTAAAACCGTGGCATTGGAACTCGCATCCCAGCTTTTGGTGCTCGGAGAAATAGCGGAAAGCAGGGAAGAAGCTTTTGGAATGCTTGAAACCGCAATCAAAGACGGATCGGGTATTGAAAAACTTAAACAACTAGTAAAGGCACAAGGCGGAAATCCGAAAGCTATTGACGACTTCTCACTATTTGAAGAGGCGAAAATAGTGAAAAAATTTGAGTGTGAAAGAGGCGGCTATATCTGTGGTATAGATGCAGAGAACGTCGGAAAAGCATCTGCGGTTCTCGGAGCAGGCAGAGAGAAAAAGGATGACGAGATTGACTACAGCGTCGGTATATGGGTTGAAAAGCGTTTAGGTGATAAAGTGGAAAAAGGCGATGTGATTTTCAAGATATACGCCAATGATGAAGAAAAAATTGCAGAAGCAGAGAAACTGCTCGGTGAAGCGATAAAGGTCAAAGACAGTTGTACCAAGGAAACTGAGCTTATTTATGCGATTATAGATTGATAATCGAAGGGAGTTTTTATATGTTTAAGCACATTGTATGCGTTGATTTTAAGGAAGATTGTAAAGACAAGCTAGGAAAAGCGAAGAGTATGATTCAAGCTCTCGCAAAGAAAATCGATGTAATCAGAAACTTGGAAGTCGGGCTGGACGAACTTGGAACTGAAAGAAGTTATGATTTAGCGATTGTTGCTGATTTCGATTCACGCACAGACTGGCAGGTCTACGATACACATCCGGAGCATGTTAAGGTAAAGGATTTTATTAAAGACCTTAAGGCGGATGCTGTAGCAGTGGATTTCACCTATATGGATAAAATTACGATATGACAAAAAGAGTAATCACCGTAACGCTTAATCCCTGCATAGATCGATCGATTAAGGTCGACGGTCTTAAACTGGCCGAACTAAACAGAGTTGTTTCAAAGAGGTATGATTTAGGCGGCAAGGGAATAAATCTTTCCACAGCGATCAAAGGGCTAGGCGGGAAAACGAAGGTTTTGGGGTTTTCCTATAAAGAAAGTGAAGGATTTATAAAATCTACGCTTAAAGCAAGAGGGATACCCTTTGATTTGGTGTCGGTAAAAGGTGCTTTGCGAGAAAACCTAAAGATATTTGATACTAAAACAAAACAGACTACCGAGGTGAACGAACCGGGTGGTTTGGTTATGCGAAGTGATATCACTAGGATGATAGAAAAAACGAAGATAGAAGCGAAGAAAAGCTTTGCTGTGGCTTTCTGCGGAAGTGTACCTCAAGAGGTTTCGAAATATATATACCAAGATCTGCTTTGGGCATGCGAAAACTCAAAAGCATTTACTGTTTTGGATGTGGAAAAAGAACTGCTGACTAGCGGGATAAAAGCAAAACCGAATATGATAAAGCCAAATCTGTTCGAGCTTTCAACAGCGGCAAGACAGAAACCGAAAAGTCATGAGGAAATCGTGAAGGCAGCGCGGGACTTTGCCCTGCCGCACGGGGTTTCTTATATATGCGTAACCATGGGCTCGGACGGCGCTATGCTGATAACAAAGGATGAAAGCTACTATTCCGAATCGCCGAAGATTGAGGTTAGGTCGTCTACCGGTGCCGGCGACAGCTTTATTGCTGGTTTCTTAAACGGTCTTATTCAAGGTAAGACAAACGAAGAACTGCTTGCCTTTGGCGTTGCAGCAGCTAGTGATTCCGTAACAAAGGAAGGAACTGTTCTTTGCGACCAAGAGGGCTTTCAAAAGATGCTTGGGAAAATTGTGGTTAGAAGAATAGACTAAGAAAACCACTTAGAAACTAAGCGGCTTTCTTGTTTTTGTTTGTTTATCCTAATAAGGCTTCATAAACATCTGTGTCCAGTATAATGTTCCGTTGCTCATCTTCGCTGCACCAACCCCGATGTGAGTAAAGGATTTTGAAAGAATATTCGCCCTATGTCCAGGGGAATTCATCCAAGTGTTCACGACTTCACGTGCTGTTTTTTGACCGTATGCGATATTCTCTCCTGCTGCACTAAACCGAAGCCCGAACCGTTCCATCATCTTAAACGGAGAGCCGTATACCGGAGAAGTGTGTGAGAAATATTTGTTGTCTATCATATCCTGAGACTTTATCCTCGCAACACTGGAAAGCTTTGTGCTCGTAGTGAGAGGAGCAAGTCCTCTTGCTACACGTTCCTCGTTTACATACTTGATTACATCTCTTTCGTGTTGAGAGAGAGGAGAAGCATCGGGAATCGTGATAACCTGCCCGACATATATCATCGAAGGGCTGCTGATCTGCGGATTTGCTTTCAAAAGCTCAGGCAGACTGATCTCATACTTTGCAGCAATCCTATACATCGTATCCCCTCTTTGTACTGTATATTTCACAAGCTTCTGCGAAGCTCCGTCAGGTATAGTGATTTTCTGCCCGACGTAAATAAGAGAGGGGTTTTTTATTCCCGGGTTTGCTTTAATGAGTTGATTCAGGCTTATATCGTGTTTTGAAGCAATCTTCGACATCGTATCGCCTTTAACGACGGTGTAGGTGCTGGAGGCAAAAGCGAGTGATGCGAAGAGCATTATGGCGACAAATACAACGATAATTATTTTCTTTTTCATATGTTTTAATAAATGCACTAATTGTGCATTTTCTCCTTTCAAAAATATATTTTCGCGGTGTACAATTCTATTTTTTGTTTATATTGGTGAATATATTTAAGATAGTTCTTTGTAAAATATGTATTACCAAAATCTGTTGAACAAAACACTATGGTATGTTAACCTATAAAAAGAAAGAGGATGGATTTATGAAGAGTTATCGCAAAGTTTTGGAGCTTAATATACCAAATAGAAGACAGTTTATAAACATTACACCGCAGGTCAATGAAGCACTCGAAAAGAGCGGAGTCAAAGAAGGGCTTTGCTTGGTCAATGCAATGCATATAACTGCAAGCGTGTTTATCAATGATGATGAAAGCGGACTGCATCATGATTTTGAAAAATGGCTTGAAAAGCTTGCACCGGAAAAGCCGTATTCGCAATATCGTCATAATGGGTTTGAGGACAATGCTGATGCTCATCTCAAGCGGACAATAATGGGCAGAGAAGTGGTCGTTGCTGTTACGGACGGCAAGCTGGATTTCGGACCTTGGGAGCAGATTTTCTATGGAGAATTTGACGGCATGAGAAAGAAAAGACTCATGATAAAGATAATCGGAGAATAGATGACAATAGGAGACTTGGAGAAAGAATGAAGACTGAGAAATATTTGAGAAAAACAAAGATTATATGTACTATCGGACCCGCCTCTGAGAGTGAAGAGATGATAGAGGGGCTTATAAAAAACGGGATGAATGTTGCAAGACTGAACTTCAGCCACGGGGATTTTGAAGAGCATGGAAAAAGAATTGAGAGGATTCGCAGAATTAGCAAAGAGCTCAATGAGCCCGTTGCTATTCTTTTGGATACAAAAGGCCCTGAGATTAGACTCAAGAGCTTTAACAAGGATACGGTATCATTGAAACAAGGAGATTCCTTTATATTGAAAACCGATGAAGTTGTCGGGGATGAGACCTGTGCTTCAATCACATATGAGAACCTTGCTTCGGAGATTTCGGAGGGAACAAAAATACTGCTTGATGATGGTCTTGTTGAGCTTAAGGTGAACAAAATCGATGGGAAAGATATTGAGTGCAGCGTTTTAAACGATGGAATCATATCGAAAAACAAGTCCGTAAACATCCCGGGAGTGGACCTGGACTTTCCATATGTAAGCGAGAAGGATAAGAATGATATTCTTTTTGGGATTGAACATAGCGTAGACTATATCGCGGCATCTTTTTGCAGAACGGCCTTTGATGCGATTGAGATTAGAAAAATTCTCGAGAAAAACGGCGGAAAGGATATTGAGATAATTGCAAAAATAGAGAATGCAAGCGGCGTTGATAATATAGACGAGATCCTAAAAGTTGTCGATGGAGTTATGGTGGCGAGAGGAGATATGGGTGTCGAAATCGATATCGTTGAGCTGCCGAGAATCCAGAAGGTGATAATCAAAAAAAGCTATTCTGCAGGGAAAAAGGTTATCACAGCAACCCAGATGCTGGATTCTATGGTGAAAAACCCGAGACCGACAAGGGCGGAAGCGACGGATGTTGCAAATGCGGTATATGACGGAACGAGTGCAATTATGCTTTCTGGTGAGACTGCTGTAGGAGATTATCCGATAGAGAGCCTGGTAACCATGAGCAGGATTGCAGAAAAAACGGAAAAGAACATCAACTATGCAAAAAGGTTCGAGGCGTTGGAGCCGGACTTTGCTGTTTCGATAACATCTGCTATTTCGAGATCCACCTGTTCTACTGCGGATAATTTAGGTGCATCAGCGATTATTACCTTCACATATTCGGGAAGGACGGCGAGGATGGTGTCGAGTTTTAGACCACAAATAAAACAGATTGCCTGCACCTCGAATCCTAGAACATATAATCAGCTCGCGCTTTCCTGGGGGGTTATGCCTGTTATGGCGGAAGAGCAGAAGGACACGGACGGACTTTTTGAACAGGCGGTCGAAAAAGCCCTGGAGACTGGTCTCGTCCGTCATGGAGATGCGGTTGTTATAACTGCTGGAGTTCCTGTAGGGATTAGCGGCTCTACGAATATCCTGAAAGTGCAGGTGGTAGGCAATGTGCTTGTTAAGGGTGAAGGCATCAACAATATTGCGGTAAGCGGAAAAGTATGTGTTTGTAAGGATGAAGCCGATGCGAAAAAGAAATTTGAAAGTGGAGATATTCTGGTAATACCTAAAACATCGAATAATATCATGAATGTGCTAAAGGAAGCATCAGCGATTATAACCGAGAAAAAAGGAGTGTACTCCCATGCAGCAATCGTCGGACTGACTCGTGAAATTCCGGTTATTTGCGGTGCGGAGAATGCTTGCCAAATTATCAAAAACGGAACGACGATTACCGTTGACGGAACAAGGGGTATCGTTTACAGCGGAGTTATAAAGGCGCTCTAAACTGGATTTCTTATAGGGCTTTTAGGTACTTCGCCTTTACGCCCTTTTGTTGTCTTTACCTCAATCCTTTCGGCAAGGTAAAAGAGATTTATATATAAAACTTAAACGATTATTCTTTGGCAAATTGATGACAGACTATTGAAAAAGGGTTTGTTATAATATAAAATGGAACAACAAAAAACGATATTATTAAATTTATATATTAAAGGAGTAGAAAAATGGATTTATCTAGAAAGTTGCAAACGATTAAACCTTCGGCAACCCTCCAAATTACGGCCATGGCAAAGGCTATGAAATCAAAGGGTGAGGATGTGATCAGTTTCGGAGCAGGGGAGCCGGACTTCGATACGCCGGAGTTCATCAAAGAAGCGGCAAAGAATGCTCTCGATATGGGTCTTACTAAATACACCGATGCATCGGGTACTGTTGGTCTTCGTGCGGCTGTCGTCGAGCGCTTGAAAAAGGAATACGACTTGGACTACACGACGGATCAGATTGTCGTTTCGAACGGTGCGAAGCATTCGCTCACAAACGTTTTCCAAGCGATAATCGACCCGGGTGATGAGGTTATTATCCCTTCACCGTTCTGGGTGTCATATCCGGTAATGGTGAATATGGCGGACGGGGTTCCCGTTTATGTCGAGGCGACTGAGGAAGCCGAGTTTAAGATCAGTGCGGAGGATATCGAAAAGGCTGTTACTCCGAAAACAAAAGCGATTATTATCAACTCACCATCGAACCCTTGCGGAAGCGTATACAGCAGAGAAGAGCTTAGTAAAATCGCAGAGGTGTGTAAGAAACACGAGATTTTTATCGTGTCAGACGAGATATATGATGAGCTTACTTATGAAGGTAAACCAGAATCTATCGCAACTATCGACCAGGACACAAAGGATATTACGATTATGGTGAACGGACTTTCAAAATCCTACGCTATGACGGGATGGAGAATAGGCTATATCGCATGTGACGCGAAGATTGCGAAAATTGTTAAAGCGTTCCAAAGCCATACGACATCTAATCCGAATGCTGTAGCACAGCACGCAAGTATGATTGCGCTTAAGTCCGATAAGAAAGAACTTCTTGAAATGAAAAAGAAGTTTGACGAGAGAAGAAAAAAGCTCTATGAGCTGATTAACGGTACGGATATGCTTTCCTGCCATATGCCTAAGGGTGCGTTTTATATTATGATGAATATCACGAAGACTTTTGGAAAAGCACATAATGGAGAAAGAGTAGAAAATTCGGTTGATTTTGCGACTGTTTTACTCCAAGCGAAGAAAGTCGCTGTTGTCCCTGGCTCTGCTTTCGGTGCAGAGGGATTTGTGCGCCTTTCATATGCCGACTCGATTGAGAATATCACCGAGGGAATAAAACGGATTGAAGAGTTTACCAAAGAACTGCAATAGTGAAGAAAATAAAAACCAGTCTATGTTCTACTGCAAGGCTGGTTTTTTGCATACTAATACATAGTCCGTTAATAGAATTATCTAAATATCTTAATAAACCGAAAAGGGGAAATAGCGGGGGGTAAGCTAATGAAAAAAACAATTATAGTTCTATGGATAATCGGGGGGCTTTTAATATTGTTCGGTTTGATTTCAACAGTGATTTTCATAGATTTTGCAAACGATACTTATGAAGAGCATAATGAGTTCTTGCAGGATACGGAAGATGACTTTGAAGATTATACTGAAAAAGACTTGATGCGGCTTTACGAGGAAAGAACCGAAGGTGGAGCATTATTCACAGGACTTTTTTTGGTTCCCGGCGGTATACTGCTTATTATAGCAGTGGTTTTGACGAGAAGAACATATATTGTACAAAGTGATGGAATTGCGAAAAACTCACCTACTACAGAAATAACAAATATGATAACAAAGGCAGCCCCGAAGCTTGATAATTATGAAATCGATAAACTGCGTATCTTGGTCAAAAACTTTTTGAGTGAACACGGAGAAAAGAAGTAGCTGAAAAAATAAATAGATGCATATATAAAATACTTGTGTTAATAATTGAAAGTATGCTATAATCGTACAAAATTAATAGTCAAAGGACTATGAAAGCAGTTTAACCTTAATTCTTACGATAAACGAGTGAAAAGAGACGGATATTACTCTGGCTGAAATAATATCCCGCTTGGAGAAAAAGGAAATTTCGTTGTTGGAGTCTGCAGAGCAAGTTGGCTTGCTTTGCCGGTTGGTTTCCAATCGTTATTTAAATCAAATTAAGGCAAAGAGACTTTTGCAGAATTTGGGTGGTACCGTGGAATATAATTTCGCCCCAAGATATAATTGTTTTGGGGCTTTTATTTTTGAAAATTTATTTAAGCAGGAAGGGATTAAAAAAGATGGACTCTAAAGACATGCAATCACAGATTCAGCATCAAGCTGAACTAATGGTTGAAAAAATGAAAGAGAAGATTAGCAATTCGAATACCAGCGCTGCGCTGAACGAACTAAGGGTAAAACTGCTCGGCAAAAAGGGTGAAATCACGGAAATGATGAAAATCATGAAGGATTTATCTCCCGAGGAAAGACCTGAATTCGGTAAAAGGGTAAATATACTTAGAGCATCTATTTCGGATGCCTTGGAAAGCAGAGCCGCAGAATTGAACAATGCTGAGCAAAGCGAAAGGCTCAAGAAAGAAAAGATAGATGTAACGCTGCCAGGCAAGCGCAAGAAAATCGGTGCATACCATCCTCTAACGAAGGGGTATTATGAGATACGTGATATCTTCTTGGGTATGGGGTTTGACATAATGGAGGGTCCTGAGGTTGAGTATGATAAGTATAACTTTGAGATGCTTAATATTCCAAAGGAGCACCCTGCGAGGGATATGCAGGACACCTTCTATATAAATGAAAATATAGTTTTAAGAACGCATACTTCACCGGTACAGATTAGAACGATGTTGGACCAAAACCCCCCGATTAGGATGATATGTCCGGGCAGAGTTTATAGGAATGAAGATATCGATGCTACACATTCGGCAGTGTTCAACCAAATTGAAGGTTTGGTTGTCGGTGAGGGGATTACGATGGGACATCTTAAAGCGACATTACATGAGTTTTTAAAGGAGCTTTACGGCGAAGAAACGAAGATACGTTTCAGACCGGGACATTTCCCTTTTACTGAACCAAGCGGAGAAGTGGATGCGACATGCAAGACATGCAGAGGAAAAGGCTGTTCGGTATGTAAGGGTTCCGGAATGATAGAACTGTTGGGCTGCGGAATGGTGCATCCGAATGTTCTTCGAAACTGCGGAATAGATCCAGATGTATATTCTGGGTTTGCATTCGGACTCGGGCTGGACAGAATAGTGAATATAAAATACGGAATTACTGATATAAGACTGCTTGTGGAAAACGATGTTCGTTTCCTAAAGCAATTCAGATAGGAGGGGTTTTAGAATGATTGCACCATATAGTTGGATTAAAGATTATGTAAAAACAGACCTCACCCCTGAGGAGATTATGCCATATCTTGTGACAACAGGAACCGGAGTCGAAGGGTATGAGCTGCAAGGTGAGGGTATTGAAAACGTAGTGGTGGGAAAAATCACTAAGATAGATAAGCATCCTGATGCTGACAAACTCGTAGTGTGTATGGCGGATGTAGGAAACGAAGAGATACAGATTGTTACTGGTGCTCCGAATGTGGTTGAAGGTGCGCTTGTACCTGTAGCGCTAGTCGGCGCGACTTTGCCGAATGGAATGAAGATAAAAAAAGGTAAGCTTAGGGGAGTTGAGTCATACGGGATGCTCTGCTCGGGTGAAGAGCTTAAGATTACCGAAGCTGATTATGAGGGGGCAGAAGTTTACGGAATACTGATTTTAAAGGATGGGATTAAACCCGGTACGGACATCAAAGAAGTATTGGGTCTCGATGATGTAATATTCGAATTTGAAACGGAAGCTAATAGACCAGATCTTCTGAGTATGATTGGCGTTGCAAGAGAAGTTGCGGCTTCAATTGACGTTTCGCTTACGCTGCCGGAATCCAAGTATACTGAAAACTCAGAGGATATATCCGACTATGTCGATATCACTGTCGATAACCCTGAGCTTTGCCCAAGGTATATTGCCAGAGCAATAAAAAATATTAAGATTGAAGAATCTCCGTCATGGCTGAAAAAACGCCTGAGAGCCGCTGGAGTGAGACCGATAAGCAATATCGTTGATATCACAAATTTTGTAATGCTTGAGATGGGTCAGCCGATGCATGCTTTTGATGCGAACGATATCGGAGGAAATAAGATTACCGTTCGTACGGCAAAACCCGGTGAAAAAATCACGACCTTGGACGATAAGGAAAGGTCTTTAAGCGGGCGAAACCTTCTCATCTGTGATGAGGATCACCCGATAGGAATAGCAGGAATTATGGGCGGGCAGAATTCCGAAATAAAAGACGATACGAACACGGTTATATTCGAATGTGCCGTTTTCACATATGCAAACACAAGACAATCCGCAAGAGAGCTTGGTATGGCAACGGAAAGTTCGATGAGGTATTCGAAAGGTGTCGATCCCGGAAGCGCAAAAAGAGCGATGGACAGAGCGCTCTCTTTGGTCGAAGAACTCGGGGCTGGCGAGATTGTCGGAGGCGAGATTGATATAATAAACTGTGACCTCACACCAAAGGTTGTTGAAGTTAGTGCAAAGAGAGTGAATGCTCTTCTGGGTACGGATATCACAATTGAGGATATGACGAAGATGCTCAACAGGCTATATATCGAAACCACACACGATGGTATGATGCTGCGGTCGACAATACCTTCATTCAGAAGTATGGATATGGATCAAGGTGCGGATATCGCAGAGGAAGTGGCGAGAATCTATGGTTATGACAATATCGAAGAGTCCATGATGATTGGCGACGTTGTACGTGGAGAGATTCCGTTTATAGAAAAATGCAATGACAGGCTGAAAGCTGTTTTGGTAAACAGCGGATATTTCGAGGCTACGACATTCTCATTTATAAGTGCATCAGAATTAAACAAACTCAATCTTTCTGATGATGATGGGCTTAGAAGTATGGTAAAGCTGTTGAATCCTTTGGGAGAAGAGTACGGTTATATGCGTACAACACCGGTGCCTGATATGCTGAAGGTTCTTGCAAGAAACATAAACATGAAGCAAAGGGATGTCCGGCTTTTTGAAACAGGAAGAGTATACCTCCCAAAACAAACTCCGATAGAGGACTTGCCGGAAGAAAAGCATTTCGCTTGTCTTGGTGTTGCGGGCAAAGATGAAGATTTTTATACTCTAAAAGGTACTGTTGAAAACTTGGCGGAAGTCTTTGGAATAAGGAAACTAAAGTTTGAATTCGGCGGACCGGACTACTACCACCCGGGAAGAAAGGCGAAGATAATAGTCGAAGGAAAAGTTGTCGGTGAGATGGGTGAAGTGCACCCCGATGTCCTTAAAAACTATGATGTGGACGAAAGAGCGTATTTAGCGAATATCTGTTTAGAGGATCTATACGGTTTTGTGGAAGACAACAGAACTTATGTCGAACTTCCAAAATACCCCGCAGCAGAAAGGGATATTGCTTTGATAGTTAAAGACGACATCGAGGCAGGAAAGCTCGAAGCGTGCGTTTGGAAAAACGGAGGCAAGCACCTCGAGAGCGTTGAGCTATTTGACGTTTATAAGGGCAAACCACTGAATGACGATGAGAAAAGCATAGCTTTTTCGATGTTGTTCAGAGCAAAGGATAGAACGCTGACCGATGAAGAGGCAAATGATGAGGTCAAAAAGATTATGGAAGCCGCAAAGAAAGACTTTGACGCTGAAATAAGACAATAGAGAATGAATAAAGCCGGAGGGGAATTCTTCCGGCTTTGACTTTGACTAGTTTATTTACACTAAGTTTATATAAAATCTCATTAACATTTTACAATTAATATGTTAAGATGTATCTGGAAGAATACGATATAAAGGAAGTACAAATATATGTCAGCTTATCAAGACGGAGCAATGCACTATTTGCAATGCGGAAATTTCAGAATGATATTAGGGCTTTTGTGGGAGAACAGAAAAAAGATCTCGGCGAAGGAAGCCCCGAAGATTTTTCAAGTGCTTTTTATGAGTTTTGTTTTGGCACCAATTGCTTTTTTTGAGAATCTGTTTCATGCAAGAAAGATAGCCAATACTGTGATCGAAAAACCACCGATTTTTATCGTGGGGCATTGGCGCAGCGGTACAACATATCTTACGAGCATCATGACACAGGATACTTCGAAAAGCTATTTCAAAGCGGAACAGACATATTCCTTTCCTGTGTTTTTGACCTTAGGAAAGGCGTTAAAAAGCATTTATAACAGAGTTTTGCCTTCAAAAAGACCTATGGACAATATGAAGATGGGAAGAACAGAACCCCAAGAAGAAGGGTTTGCTCTTGCAACTTTGGTCGAGGAATCCATAATGCATATGATGAGCTTCCCGAGCAACGCGAGATTCTATGCGAAATGTGCTTTTTATAGCGAGCTTTCGGATAAGGTGAAACAGAAAGTCAGCAAAAACTATCTTAAGATTGTAAAGAAACTCACCTACTATACCGGTGGACAGCAGTTGATTCTCAAAAGCCCCGAAAACACTTGCCGTATAGATATGCTGTTGGAGCTTTTCCCGGATGCGAAGTTTATACATATATACAGAAATCCGTATAATGTTTTTCCTTCGACAGTGGGCATGTTCCGAAAATTGTTCCCGATATTCTCACTTGAGGATATTACGAAGAACCCGGACGAACTCGTGGACACTGTTGTGCTGGATATATACGAACAGCTCTATACTCAATATTTAAAGGATAAGAAGGCGATACCGGAGGGCAACTTGCTGGAAATGAAATATGAGGAGTTTATCAAGGATCCTATGAGATATATGGAACAAATTTATACGGATTTAGGAATCGAAGGGTTTGAGGAACAAAAGGGAGCGTTTAAGGCGTATATTGACGCCCAAGAGGGATATAAAACAAACGGGTATAAGATTGATACCGTCAACAAAAGACGACTTAATAAGAGGTTATTCTTCCTCTTTAAGAAGTTTGGCTATAATATGGAAAATTAAAAGAATATTTCAAAGAAGGGAGCAAGTTGGCTCTCTTTTTTTTATATCCTGCGTCACCAACGATAAAAGGCAATACTTGCTAAAATAATCATATTATTTTATAATTACAATGAGTATTTATAATTGATTCGGTACGCATAGAAATAGAATATAGCAAATGAAAAAGAGAGAGAATTGTGGTGGGTGACTGACATGTCAAAGAACAAGATAAAGGTTAATATTGCATCAAAGACTTACACAATAATAGGCGAAGACAGCCCGGAACATATCATCCAAGTGGGTCAGCTCGTGGATTCGAACGTTAAGGACCTAGCCGATGCTTACCCTGCTCTCAGCATATCGGATAGGGCAGTGCTTGCTGCAGTCAATGTAGCAGATGAATATATCAAAACACGTGAAAAGCTCATGCATATGGTTGAATCTTTGAGCAAGTCGGAACAGCTTTTGACATCTAAGCTTGAAGAGTTGAACAAAGAGTTCTCAGAACTGAAGAATAACCTAAATGAACTTGAAAGAAAAAAAGAGCTCGTAAAAGAAGCATCTCTCGAGTCGAAAAAAGAAACAGATCAGGTTTTGAATATTGAAGAAGAGGGATTTGCTGATACGGAGGATGAGCAAGAAGAATTTTCAGATCAAAACGTTGCTGAAGAAGAGGGAGTTGTTGAAACTTCGATTGGGGAAGAATCTGAAGAGCAGGAAGAAGAGTTGGTGGAAGAGGCTGAAGACGAGAGAGAGGAAAAAAAGTTAGAGGATGAAACATATGAGACTGCTGCAGAGCCGCAGGAGGCAGAGGAGCAGTATTTATATAGCAGTGATATAGCAGAAAAAACGGAAGATGAAACGGAAGAGAAAACCGAAAACGAAGAAGTGGAAATAAACGAGCTATGGTATGAAGAGGAAAACACTGAAGAAAGCGAAGAGACCGAGGAAAAGGAAGAAGAGAGAGATCTTGATGAGGTAGAAAAAGAGGAGGAAACACAAGAAAGAGCATACGAAAATGTTGAGCAGCCTTGGTCGGATGAGGATATAAACCAAGAAGTTCCTAGTCGAGAAGCCGATATGGATGAGAATCAAGAGACCGAGAAAGAATGGGAACAGGCGACGGCTGAGTTTTTTGAGGTCGAAGAAGAACACGAAGATGAAGATGGAGAGCAAATTCTTGGAGTTTCTGAAGAGGAATCAGACGAACCTGAATTGATAGATGATGAAGAGGATGAAAAATACCCTATTGATTCTTACGATGATGAGGACGGGAATGAGGATGAGATGGTGATGGGCGGACAAACGAGCTTTGATCTTGGAGAAGAAGAAACGGATGAAGAAAACCTATACCCCGACACTAGTATGCTCGACGATAAAAAGTATTCTGACTATAACGAAGAAGAGGATTAATACGCACGGTTTATTCGAATAATAAGATTTAGGCAGGAGCTTGATTTCGGCTCCTTTTTTTGGGAAGTAAATATAAACGAGGTTAATGATGAACAAAAGAGTATATAAGGTTTTAGAGTACGATAAAATACTGGACATACTTTCGAAGAAAGCTGTTTCTGATATGGCAAAAGAGCTCGCACTAAACCTTGTGCCGAAAAAAGATTTGAAAAGCGTAGAAGCTTTGATGGATGAAACGAAAGAGGCGGAAGGGATTCTCTTGCGCTTCTTAAAATCTCCAATCATGTCTTTTTCCGATTGCGGCAGCGAGATAAAAAGACTGAAAACTCAAGGTGCGTTGAACTGTAAGGAATTGCTCCGCCTGAACAGTGTATTCAAGGCATCAAAAACAGCGAAAGCGAATATAAAAAGGGACGGCGACGGGCAGATTGCCATTCTTCCGAATATGGCGGATAAGCTTTATTTTGATGAAAGTTTCATTAAGAAAATCGATTCTGCCGTTTTGGACGAAGACAGACTTGCTGATGGAGCATCAAGTGAGCTTTTCAGACTCAGACGAGCTTTTTCGAAAGAGAATGAAAGGCTGCGGGATAAGCTATCGAGCCTTACAAAGTCCGAGGGGATAAGCAAATATCTACAAGATTCGATTGTGACGAGCAGAAACGGTAGATATGTTGTACCTGTAAAAGCTGCACACAAGAAGGATGTAAAAGGACTCGTTCACGACCAATCTGCGAGCGGGCAGACGATTTTTATTGAGCCGGAAATAGTCGTTGAAGCGAACAATAAAATAAAACAGCTCGAAGCGGAGATACATGCGGAGGAGCACAGGATTTTAGCGGAATTGAGCAAAGATGCTGCGGAATATAGGGAAGATTTCGCTTTAGATGTTGATATACTATCATATCTGGACTTGGTTTTTGCAAAAGCAAACTTGGCTTCACAGATGAAAGCGTCTCCGCCTGGGTTTAATGAAGACGGGGTCTTACATATCAAAGAGGGAAGACATCCTCTGGTTGATGTTAAGGAAGTTGTTCCGGTTACGATAAAAATCGGCGGAGAATATACAGCTCTTATCATAACCGGACCGAATACAGGAGGGAAAACCGTTTCTCTTAAAACATGCGGACTGTTCCAGCTTATGGCGCAATCCGGGCTTTTCCTGCCGGCACTGGCAAGCTCAACTCTTCCGATTTTCAAGAATATATTTGCAGATATAGGAGATGAACAGAGCATAGAGCAGAGTTTGAGTACATTTTCCTCACATATGAAAAATATAGTACCGATTTTGAAAAGTGCGAATAAAGGCACTTTGGTACTTTTGGACGAGCTCGGAGCGGGTACCGACCCTGCGGAAGGTGCGGCTCTTGCTATGAGTATCTTAGAAGAAGTAAAAAACAACGGCGGATATGTGATGGCTACGACTCATTACAGTGAGATAAAAGCTTTTGCTATGGCAGAGCCGGGGTATGAAAACGCGAGTATGGAGTTTGACATCAAAACTCTATCGCCTACATATAATCTTCGAATGGGGATACCTGGATTATCCAATGCTTTTGAGATAAGCAAGAAGCTCGGAATAGACGAAAAAATCATAGAACGGGCGAAATCGCATATGTCTGAAGAAAGAGCGAGATTCGAAGAGCTCCTGAACGAAGCGGCGGCATCGAAAATTGAGGCGGAAAAGAAGATTGAACAAGCGGAAAGTTTCAAGAGGAAATCCCAAAGTCTGAAGGACAAAGCGCTTATCCAGCAGGAGCAGGCGGATAAGAGGGAAAAAGAGATTGTACGAAAAGCCAAAGAGGAAGCTTATGAAATAGTAAGACAAGCAAAAGACGAAGCAGAAGAGGTCATTAAAGTCCTGAAAAAAATCGAATTAAGCAGCGAAAGGGAGAGGACAGAAGCTATACAAACAGCAAGGGGAGCGCTTGATAAAAAAAGCAAAGAGCTGAACAAGGATTTAAAATCGCTGACCAAAAGAAAAAATGAAGAAGCGAAAGAGATAAAGGAAGGCGACCAAGTTAAGCTTATCGGTGTAGGTACTGTTGCGACAGTGTTGTCCGCGCCCGATGCTAAAGGCATGATGAATGTTCAGGCAGGAGTTATGAAACTCAATATGCATATGAGCGAAGTGGAAAGCGTATTGGCACCGAAGAAAGAACAAAGAATCGTCTCAACAAAAGTATTCAAATCCGAATCAAAAGGCAAGATGGAAGTGGATATACGAGGGATGAATATTGAAGAAGGGATTATGGAAATAGATAGGTTTCTGGATGAAGTATTCCTTTCAGGATTAAAGGAAGTGAGTATAATCCATGGTAAAGGTACGGGAAAACTGCGTGCGGGAGTACATGAATATATTAAAAGACACAGCCAAGTCGAATCTTTCCGTTTGGGCCAATACGGTGAAGGAGAAATGGGAGTTACGGTTATTACTTTGAAATAAGGGTAAATATATGATAGTAGTCAGTGCGTGTTTAGCGGGCGAAAAATGCAGATATGACGGAGGATCTTCCCCTGATAAAGATATTATCAAATTGGTAAAAAGCGGAGAGGCGATATCGATTTGCCCGGAAGAGGAAGGCGGGCTTTCTTCGCCCAGAGCACCGGCGGAAATAAGCGGTGGGGATGGATATGATGTCTTGGACGGAAAAGCAAGGGTCATCAATATCGAAGGTAAAGATATGACAGAAGACTTTATCAGAGGAGCAGAAAGAACATTAGAGACAGCGAAAAAACACGGAATAAAGAAGGCTGTCTTAAAAAAAAGAAGCCCCTCCTGCGGCATGTGTGAGATATACGATGGTAATTTCAGATGTGAACTAAAAAAAGGCGATGGGGTGACTGCTGCGTTGTTGATGAGAAATGGAATTGAGGTTTTTAACGTATGACAAAATCTTAGAAATCTTGTGAATATTCGGTTAATTATGTGAACAACCCCTTTTCTAATGGAGTGGGATAAATTATCATTGATATTGAAGATACGGGTTTTTAAACAAATGAGGTGTGATTGATGAAAAAAGATCTTATACTTTTGATTGATGACGACAAAAACATCTGTAATATGGTCAGAATGTATTTGGAAAAAGACGGATATGATGTTGAAGCTGCTGGCGATGGAGTGGCCGGTCTAAAGAAATTTGACGAGAGAAAACCAGATCTGATTTTGCTGGATATTATGATGCCCGGCAAGGACGGATGGGAAGTTATACGTGAAGTGCGCGCGAAAGCGAGCGTACCATGCATCATGCTTTCTGCAAAAGGCGAGACCTTTGATAAGGTTTTGGGGTTGGAACTCGGTGCAGATGATTATATTACGAAACCTTTTGAACCAAAAGAGCTTCTTGCGAGAGTTAAAGCACTTCTCAGGAGAACAAAAGAAATTCAAGAGGAAGATACTGAGCTCAGCTTCCAGGACTTATCTATCAATATTGCGAACTACAAAGTCATGTTCAACGGTAAAGAACTTGAGATGCCCCCAAAGGAGATTGAGCTTCTATATTTCTTGGCGTTGAAGCAAAATAGAGTTTTCACAAGAGAACAACTTTTGCAGCAGGTGTGGGGTTTCGATTTCTTTGGAGACTCAAGAACGGTTGATGTACATATAAAGAGAATCAGAGAAAAACTCTTTAACGAGGATAAAAATTGGCAAATCAAAACGGTGTGGGGAGTAGGCTATAAATTTGAGGTTAACTGATGTTTAATTCGATATTTGGGAGACTCTTCACAACTTGCGTTTTAGTTATATTGATTTCATTGCTTTTGGCGGTTTCTTTGTCTGCCCATCTAATCCGCAGCGACTATTTGGACAGCACCTCGGAAGGTATGGAAACCCTGCGCATGGAGATTAATGAAAGCTATTTAGACAGTGAAATGCACTCAATATCCAATATCGGATTTTTAAACACCAATCTGCGTCTTGCGAATAGAGAGAATGTTGTAATCGTGCTTTCCGATACCGAGGGAAGCATATGGTGGTTTGCGCCGAAAGGTGTGATCAATGATGTTTCGATAGACCCGCACGAGCGGGATTTTGACAGTATGCGCACATTGGCGCTTTCCGGAGGCAAGGTTTCAAAGATAATACCTCAAGGGAAATTTATGAATGTACCGGTAGTGGGATATGCTGCTCCGGTTTTAGACAAGGACGGCGAGATAGTCGGTGCTGTATCGATGTATAAAATACTCGGGGAGCTTGCGGTACTGTTTGGGTCGATTAATAAGCAGTTTATGATTTCTGCATTTCTCTCATTTGCAGTAGCATTTGTGCTCATATGGGCGATTGCGAGATCGATAACAAAACCGATAAACAGACTTACTGCTTCTGCAAAAAGGATTTCTACAGGTGATTACTCTACCAGGGTTGAATATAAGGGCGAAGACGAGATATCATATCTTGCAAGTTCATTTAACGAGATGGCTGGAGATCTTGAAAAACACGAGGCCTTGCGTAATTCCTTTGTTGGAAATGTATCGCACGAGTTGAGAACGCCGCTCACTTCTATTACTGGTTTTATACAAGGAATTTTGGACGGAACAGTTCCGGAGGAAGAAAAGGAAAACTATTTAGACATCGCACTGTCTGAAACGAAAAGATTAAATGCACTGATAACTGACTTGATGGAGCTTTCAAAAGTCGACTCAGGTAAATTCCCGATTAGATTAACAGCTTTTGATATAAACGAGCTTTTAAGAATCACATTGCTTTCATTCGAAAAACGAATTGAGGATTTAAAGCTAAAGGTAAGAATTGACTTTGAAGCCGAAAACATATACGTTGCAGCTGATAAGGATAAAATCACACAGGTTGTCACAAACTTAATTGATAATGCTATAAAATTCAATAGAGAAAACGGCAGGCTTTTGATCAGGGCAAACCTAAGAAAAAATAAAGTATTTGTAGGCATAACAAATACGGGGAATCCGATATCTGATAGCGATAAGGAGTTCATTTTTGAAAGATTCTATAAAGCAGACCAATCACACACGAGAAAGATCCCGGGAACGGGTATCGGTCTGTCATTAGTGAAAAAAATTCTTGCGCAGCATGGTGAGAAGATTTGGATTGAAGATACCAAAACGGAAACAACCTTTGCATTTACACTTGAAAGCGCAAAGAATTTAAAATAGATAAAATCAGTTTTCTGAGGAACGGAGGTTAACATGAGCGAAAAATACAGCTTTGAAGATTATGATAATCAGAAGAAATCGAAGAAAAAAAGAAGAGGCGGTATTGCGATAGGATTTATTATTGTAATAATCGTTTGCCTGGTGTTAGGAGCATTGTTCTCTTTATACATAGTAAGTCCGCGTCTTGAAGACGAGCCGGAGACTGTTGTGCATGAAGAGGAAACAAAGGCTTTGCCTGAAACGGTCGAGGAGGATGTTCTGCCGGATCTTGAAATTGGAGGAGATGCACTTCCGATACAGGAGTATAGAAACCCTGTTGTGGAGATTGCAAAGAATTTGGGACCTGCTGTTGTTGGAGTGAGAGCGAGCGTACCGCAGTTCAATATAGGCCAGCCGGCAAAGGATATTCCAAGCTCTTTCGGATCCGGATTTTTCATAAACAGCGATGGATATGTTGTAACCAATCAGCACGTAGTTGAAGGTGCAGAGAGGTTTACTATCGTTATGCTTGACGGACAGGAAATAAGTGCAGAACTCATCGGTGGAGACAGCTTCTCTGACATCGCGGTTCTAAAAGTTGATCCAAGCGAGCTTGAAAACATGACAGTAGCACCGATTGGAGATTCTGACGAAGTACTTGTCGGAGAGCTCGCAGTAGCTATTGGAAGCCCTCTCGGAGAGAGCCTGGGCGGCTCAGTAACAGTCGGCTATATAAGCGCAGTAAACAGAGAGGTTGAAGGCAGCAGGTATTTGCAGACGGATGCAGCGATTAATCCCGGAAACAGCGGCGGACCGCTTGTAAACTCGACAGGAGAAGTTATAGGCATAAACGCACTGAAATCATACCTTGCGGGAATAGATGAGCAGGGCATACCGATTTCTACTGAGGGAATCGGATTTGCGATACCTATTAATGATGCTGTCAAAGTAGCAAAGCAGCTTATCAAGGAGGGATCTGTTGAAAGACCCGGTATAGGAATTCAATTCTATCCTATGACCGAAGAAGACGCAGAGCTTTGGGAAGTGCCGCGAGGTGCTTTGGTTCAGGCAGTAACATCCGGCGGACCTGCAGCTATGGCGGGTATGAAAGAAAATGACATAATAATCGGTGTTGAAGGTGCAACATTTGAAGATCCTGAGGAACTTTCGGCAATTGTGAGAAAATTCAGTGTAGGTGATACTGTTGTGTTCACTGTTTGGAGAGAAAGCTCTGGAAGTGAAATAGATCTAAGCATAGTTATTGGTGACTTAAATAAGATACATTGAGTAAATAGAAAAAGGTTCATGCATACTAAGCATGAACCTTTTTTTAGCAAAAAGCGGACAGCCTTGTAAGCAGTCCGCTTTAATCTTTTCTATTCAATCTCTGATGTGTATCCCCAAATACTGTCTCGGTTGATTTCAACTTGATCCTGTGCTAAGGAGTAAGTACTTGATATAAAAGTGGTCTCTTCAGGCTGCTTTCCGCTGCCCAGAAGTTTCGCAGCTTCGTATAATGCTTTTGCCTGCTCCTCTGCAGCAGTCACTAAAAGAAGATCGACATATCCGTTAACGGCACTCTCATAGCCGTTTTTAGAACCACTGACCGAAACTCTGAAGATATGATCTTTCGAGCCTATCATCTTATTGAGTCCGATTTCATTTAAAGCTTCATCGATAGCCTTGTCCATTGTTGAGTTGCTTGAGTATATCGCGCTGATATCAGGATATTTCTTTAAGACGCTCTTCATGCCCTCATAGGTGGATTGCGGGTTCCAGTTTGAATAAATCTGTACCACAGTGATGTTTTCGATAACATCAACTAAATCATGAAATCCACGGCTTGCATCCAATGCGTTTTGATTGTCCGTCGGACCAACAATTTCGACTACGATGTTCTCCTTGCCATCATCCGCCTCAATAATCGCTTTGGCTGCTTCTTTTCCTTCTCCGGCAGCATCATATCCAGCAAAAAAAGCAACATTTGGGTCATCTATCGGTCTTTCAAAAACTACGACAGGAATATTGTTCTCATTTGCAGCCTTAACGCTCCGTAATATTTCATCATCATCAACAGGGCATATTAACAGTACATTAACGCCTTGTTCGATCAGACTTTGGATATGAATTTCTTGAGTATCATAATTCCCGTTTGCATCCAATACCGTGATTTTGAATTGATCAGATCCAGCCAGCTTTTCTACATCATCAACGATTTTTTTAGTCATTCCGATAGTATCAGAAGTGGAAAGCCCGATATCAGGAGCTTGAAAAACCTTACAGCCCGCGAAAGAACTCGTAACCAGAACCAATAGAACAATGATGATTATATTTTTAAATCTTCTTGACATAAACTTTTTGCCTCCAAATTGTATAAAAGAACCTTTACTTGTTTTGTATTCATATGTATTTTAATAAAAATATCCGTGTTAGTAAAGAGAAAT
>Ga0180435_10001549_pt1 | contig 23826 bp, 19 predicted proteins | sample SS_ome_3_FD_132467 | JGI IMG/M metagenome (GOLD analysis project Ga0180435, IMG submission 132467) | Hypersaline lake sediment archaeal communities from the Salton Sea, California, USA - SS_3_S_1 metaG | ecosystem: Environmental > Aquatic > Non-marine Saline and Alkaline > Hypersaline >... | reverse complement strand
GCAGTCTATTTCGGTATATGTCGACTGTATGGTTTTCTGTCGGAAGAAAAGAATTCACTGAGAGGAAGGGGAACAGCCTTTTTTCTCAGCCTGGCCTTGATCATGATAATTCCCATCCCGGAATTCATGTCCGCGATTAAAGAAGTATTCGACCCTACGCATCCCTGGTTGACCGTTAACGTCGGTTCCCTCTCCCGGGCCAGCGGCGAGGGAGGGGTAAAAGTGACCGGCCTGGCCACTTTTCTAAGCCTGTATGGCGCGGGGCCCGGCGCACCCAGTTTCATCTATTCCATTCTTTTTCTGGCCGGTATCTTAAGTTCGCTCCGGAGGAAGCGTAGGCAGATCGGCTTCCTGCTTTTATTTATCTTGCTCCCTTTCTGTGTGTTCCTGTTCATCAAACCTTCCCATATTTTCAATCCCCGGTATCTGATCTTTCTCATGCCGATCGGTTACCTTGTTATCGCTCAGGGCATCACCGGCCTGGAACAACTGGTAGACATGGCGGTCAGGCCTCGAAAATTTTATGCGGTTGTATTTTACAGCTTGGTTGCAGTTCTTTTTGTATTACTCAATCTCCGGCCTTTACATGCATATTATGTGGAAAATCTCGATCCGGACGGCCGCTTATTCAAACTTGACTGGCGCGGAGCGGCAAGCTATCTAGAAATAAAGGCCAAACCGGGGGACGCAGTAGTCGCCGACGGGCCAGATCCATATTACAATATGGTCTGTTTGCGCCAGTACCTCTCTCCGGCGTTACAGGCCAGACTTTCGCTAATCGATCCAACTCAACTCAAGGAAGCGGGGATCTGGCGGATAGGACGCGGTTCCGGGGAACGGTCATATCCAACCGGCATGAAACAATCAGCTCACCACTCCTCACTCCCCGGTATCAGCATCAGCTATGCCCGCGGTCCGGTTAACCTCCGGCAGAAAAAAATCTCCCCGTTAAGCCTGGAGAAAGGAACGGAAAATATCCCGGTTGAGCCGGACAAGAGATTCTTCCTCTCCGTATGGGTAAAAGGGGCGGAGAGGCATTTCGAGAGGTTTTCCCCCTATCCCTCGCTTGCTTTTTATGATTCTTCATTCCATCCGATAAGAGCTCCCGACCGGGGAATGGCACTTATAACCGATCAGAAAGAAGGCTGGAAACAATATGTGCTGAATGGACTGATCCCTGCCGGGGCCGCATATTTGCGGGTATATTTCCGAAAATACAATCTGCATATCGATAAGGAAGTTATCATTGAGGGGTTAAAATTTTATGGTGATTGGTGATAATCTGATTTAAACAACAACAAAGATCAAAAACAATGCGCGCCGGATTGAATAAAAGATGGGTGATCAGACTCAGGTTCTTCTCTATGATTCTGCTCAGCGGGGTTCTTACCCTATCAGCCATGAACTGTTTTTTTATCGTCCAGGATGACGCTTATATTACCTTTTCCTATTCCAGGAATCTTTTCCTTAACGGTGAATTATCATTCAATGTAGGGGAACGGGTAGAGGGGTATACCAGTTTTTCCTGGGCGTTGATCAATGTTATCCCGCTGCTATTAAAGACCGATATCGTGGTCTTTTCAAAAATTGTTGGTTATATCTCGGCCTTATTAACCTTATGGATTATTTTCTTCTACGGGTTCACTTTTTTCCGACGCTGGCCCCTGGTCTTCTTTCCCCTGTTGGTCTTTGTATTCAGTGATTATGCCGTAAGTCTGTCTCAGGGAGGGATGGAGACCGGCTTTTTTTATTTTCTACTGATTTCTACTAATTTCCGCTACGCCCAGGAATCGAAGAAGTGGGGGTGCAAAAAATTCCCAGTCTCCGCTTTTCTTGCTCTCGGTCTGGTATTAACCCGGCCGGAGGGCCTGTTATTTTCCGGCTGTATTATAATCGATCTCTTTATAACTGTTTTCTTATCCCGGCCGGGAAAGATCGGATCGGGTTCTCTACCGGATACTTCGCGGAAGGAGAAACGGAAATATGCCGTCAGGTGGGGCTTGATATTCCTGGGGGGAACTCTGGGATTTTTTCTTTTCCGGTGGACATATTATCACGACATCTTTCCCAATACTTACTATATCAAAGCCAATATCCCCTTCATCAGTCTTCTGCGGCGGTTCCGGCCCCAGTATATCCTATACTCTCTAGCCGACCCCAACCGCTACTACCTATTTGTCCGGGAGGCGCCTCTCTCCATACTCTACCTTACTTTAATTCCTTTCCTGCTATTAGGACGGCCAAAACACTGGAACATTCTGGCCACCGTGTTAATCGGTTTCCTATACGTCTATTTAATCGGACCCGATCAATTTATGGCCATTCGAACCCCGGGGGGAGTACTCTTCGGCACCACCACCCGGTTCCTGATCTTTTTCTATCCTGTTATTCTGCTGGGAGCGGGATTGGGATTGGACCGCCTTCTCGCTGCGATCGGAGGGAGAAGAAAATTAGGCCGGTTACTCAGTCTGCTGATTTTGCTGGCGATTATAACCGGCACCGGCAATTTTATTAGAGAGAAAAACCTCCGCTTCCTTGATCCCCGGACTGCCTGGGTGAATTTCCACCAGTTTTACATCAGTCCCTGGGCTCATCTCTCTAATTATCTGATCGATTATCGGCTTCCTTTCACTATCGTCGATCCCGATATCGGCTACACTAAGTACACGGTTAACTGCGAACTCATCGATCCCGTCGGTTTGACAGATAGGAATGTCACCCGCTTTCTGGTCCAGGAAAAAAATCCCGGGGGCTACCTGGATTCGGTGAAATCCCGGAAACCGGATTTCATCTTCGACCCCTTGCTGCATCATCCCAACAACCTGCTCCTGGTTCTGGCCGATAAAGAATTCCTGAGCGAGTATGAAAAAATTCACTGGCCCGGACCTTCTCCATATGATGTGTATGTCAACCGGGATTCGCCCGTACCCCGGAGGAACCTGGGAGAGAAAATCAAACACTACCAGTGGATCCGTACGTTCATCCCCAGAGACAGCAATACGATCCACCGGCTCCTTAAGTGCTATTATACCAAGGCAGAGACTGACGCCTGGGATAACACCGATATGGTGGAGGTTCGGGAGATTGTAAATCAGAATGAGACACGTTTGTACCGAGACCGAGGCACATGGGGAGAGCCTATGGCGGCCCGAATCTGCGGGTGGGCTCTGTCAATCACTCCCCGAACCGGTAACTTCCGTTATCAGGAAATAGATGACCGGTCCGCCTTCGGTACTTCCCGGGCAGACCGGATTAATGTAGTTGAGGGAAACTACCGGATTTCTCCAGAGCGCTCACCTTCAATTGACGGCATTAATCCACTAGTAATAGATATTACCTCTTCTCGGATCAATCTTTCTCTCATCTCAAAACCAATTACAGTCCGCAGTAACCGGGATATAGAATTCAAACTTTGGATTCGCTGGTCTTCATCCCGGATCGATTGCAATCTGGAAGTGGTCTTCTTCAACGAGAAGGGGGAAGAACTGTTATCCAGCCGGGCCCTCTCTTCCTCCCGGGAAAAGGACTGGACGGTATTGGTTTTCCAGGGCCGGACGATTCCTCTCACCGCGTATATTCAGACCCGTATCACTATTTCCGGGTCGAACGCGGGGGGTACGGCTGATGCCGGACTGGTAGGCGTGGGAAAATTCATTGGAAAGATAGAACTGCCGTAATTATATCCGTTCAACCAGTGAATCAAAATACAGGATCACCGTGGTCAGGATATCGAATTGAGCCTTATCCAGCTTACCGCTCAACAGCCTCCAGACCTGATCGGGATCAAGGCAAGCTTGAAGCGGGGAATCGCCGGAGATCATCTCCAGTATATCCCGGCGCATCGTATCGTCGATCTTGTTTACACCATACGGCTTACGAACCTTGGACCGGATCTTTATCTTCAAGGAAGCGGGGAGGAGAGAAAAAAGCTCTCTAGCCTTCAGATAGAGATAGCGTCGGGGAGAGTTCAACGGTACCGCCAGTGAGCCGACATTATCAATCGCGGCGGTCGCGGGAGAGAACCGGTGTAAAAAATGGGCATAGAGGCGATGATAGCGCTTGCGGTCATCGGGTATGTTCATCAAATACCGGAACACAAAGAGCGAGTAAAATGGGGCCACCGTCCAGAAGAAACTCCTGCTTTTTTCCTCGCCCTCAAACTGAAGTTTGAAGCAATGTTCGAAGATGATGAAATGGAGGTACTTCTGGTAGAGATCTTTCTCGGGATATGACTCCACCCGTTGCCTTATCCCGTCCCGTATCTCTTCGGGGGTAACCCCCGTGAGAGAATGGACCTCGTTTATGGGAAACCACAGGTTATTACTGATGATACAGTCAACCAGATCGTCGATGGTCTTCAGTCGCTGCGGAGGCCTCATGTCCGGGACCAGAATGTTTCCTTCGTCTCCGGTGAAGTGGATCAGAGACGGCCCGTAAGCCTCCTTAATCTGCTCGAAAAAATTCAGGATAAAGCTCATCCCGGTGCCGCAGAGCCCATCCTTCAGGGCAACCATCCGTCGATAATCGTTCACATCCGGTTTCTTCAGGTCAAAGAGCCGCCACTGGATTCCCAGGACTTCGGCCACCCGACCGGCCAGAGATGCGTCCGGCTTCCTCTCCCGAGCAAAATCCAGAAAACTGGCCGCTTCAAATGCCACTCCCGCTTTCTGCAAACCTGCCGCGACCGCTCTCGAGTCAAGGCCACCGCTCAATGAGACAATAGGAGGAGCATCCCCGCTGCCGGCTCGGTTACGGCAGGCTTCCAAAAATAACTCTTCCAGCTCGCCGGCCATGCGATCGTATGACTTGCCGGTATTATTCTTTTGATCGAAGTTAAAGATATATATCAGGGAAGAACGGATCGCGGGTGATGATGCCGATATCGAGAGCAACGTGCCCGGGGAGAGACGCGAAACACCTGCAATCAGAGTCCGGTCGGCCAGGGGGAAGCCGAAGATAAGGGTCTCCGCCAGCCCTTTGCTGTCGCCCGCGGGGGATTTCATGAGAGATGTGCAGAACTTCACTCTCCGTGAGATAAGAACCAATCTCTCTATTTGAATATAATAAAGAGGGAGACGGCCTAAAACATCATTAAATATATGAAGTTCTTCGGTCTTTTTATTCCAGATAAAAACCAAAAAATCGCCATCGGCATGGCCAAGCCAATCCCGGAGACTGCCGGAAACGGTCTTCTCTCCGTCATTTAATTCTCCGGCGATGTCAATTAACTCCTTCTCCAATTCCGCCGCGGTCTTGTTGTAAATTTTTCCTTCAACCAGGATAACCGAATCACCTGCTTCAATGACGGTAATCGGGTAATCGGGATACCGGGTACAACCGGCAGAAAACCTTTCCGCACAGAAGAGAGCCTCGCTTCGGTAATCGGGGAGAGGCAGGAGCTTTTCCTGGGTGTCCAGCAGAAGGGATTTCAATGACTCTCCTGGTCCTGTTTGGCCTATGATAATATTAATTCCCGGCATATTATTGACCCCTGATTAGTAAATTTTCGAAGAGAATAAGGTCATTTACATATTCTCCTTAAAAAATGCTATGAAAACCGTTAGTACCAGACCAACCAGGGTCCCGATTGCCAGGTTGAGGAATAGTTTGGGTTTTATCGGTTTTTCCGGAACTACCGGCCGGCCTCTGATGCGCGTCTCCTGACAGAGATTGGCGAGGTTGCTGAGGTTGGTGATCTCGTCTTTGAAGTCTCCAATCTTCTCCTGATTCTCGGCGACCGCCGTATCGATCTCTGCCATTGCTTCATTGAGAGTGCTGACGATCCTCTCCTGATTACTGGCGTAGGAATCAATAAAGAAAGCCTGCACCTGGTCTACACCAGAGCCCTGCTTGCCATCAACCTTATCGTCAAAATCTGATATCTTCTTGATCAGCATCTCTATCCGCTGAACCAGGCTCCGGCGTAACTCAAGCTGCCTGTCGACCACTTGCTGAAGACTGGAAATTTTTTCATTCAGGTTAACAACCCGGTTTTTTAAAGCGTCGTCGTTTTCAAGGTATTTCTTCTGGTGTTCTTCAATGACGATTTGAGCCAGTCCGGTCAGGACGGCTACAACGGTTTCCGGAGGGGTATCCTGATAAATGATTTCCACCAGCGGCGATCCCATCTTGGTGGGGCTCACATCCTGCAGGAAAGTGATGGTCTCCAGGTTATCACGCATCCGTTCTATAGGTTCATCCAGCCCTAATTGCTCGCGGACCCGAGAAAGAATAGCCTCGCTCCGGAGAACCTCGGACGTAGCATCAGGCTCTTCTAAAAATTCAATCTCCTGCTTAGGTTTCTCCTTGGCCGGAGGCAGGTAGATCCTCCCCACTTCTAATATCAACTGAGATTGATAAATCCGGGGAAGCATCAGGCTGACAGTAGCGGCCGCCGCCAGGCAGATGACTGTGCCCCAGATAATAAGCTTCCGCCGCTTCTTTAGAATTCGGATATAATCTTTTAAAGTCAGTTCTTCTTGATTCGGCATCGGCGTCTCTCCTTAGCCCGAGTACAATAATTAATCATGAATAATCGGGTTTATTGATCGTTACTCAAAATATTACACACGATTTTTGTGCATAGTTATTCGTGCATCTAATTCAATCTGATAATGGTAAGATGATCCCCCCCCTGAATCAACCTAAAAGCAAGCATTATTTTGAACGTCACCAGGAATAGTCTGATAAGAAATGTCGGGGAATGAAATTTTAAGCTGATGTATCTTACTTTGTATAACCCAGAGACCGCAGGCGTTCCCGCTGCTCCGGGCTGAGTTTTACAGGGTTGCCGCCATGACCACCGCGAAAAGCTCGCCCCAGATTCCGGTCTTCTTTGAGCCGATCGTAAAAGATCCGGTTGATCCGGCTCCACTCAGAAAAATCCGTGAGCCCTATCGGATCATTCTCGCCGGGGTCAGCTTTAAGGTCGAAGATAATAGTCTGGAGCGCCCTGGTATTAAAAAGGAGTTTCCAGGAGTTAGACCGCAGTGCCTTTAAAACTTCCCCCAGTTCGAGAAGAGCGGCTCGGTTATCCGGTTCTTCGCTACCCCGCATAAGCGAAGTCAATGAACTCCCCTGCATCTGGTCCGGAATCGTGATTCCGGACAGATCCAGAATCGTGGGGGCAATATCGATTATACTCACCTGGTTCGGAATCTTACGGCTTAAGGAGATCTTCCGGGGCAGATGAAGGATCAGGGGGACCATAGTCACCTCGTCAAAGAGCGTGTTCCGGTGGCCCTTTCCTCCATGCTCGAAGAACTCATCGCCGTGGTCTGCGGTAACCACAATCAGAGTATCTTCAAATACACCCAGTGTTTTAAGTTCATTCACTATTAGGCCGATATGATAATCGACATAAGCGATTTCTCCGTCATAGAGGGCGATGATATGTTCAAGATCCCGGGGATCCATCCCGGGCGACACTTTTTCGTTATGCAGATAATTCCTCCCATTGATCTCCCCCTCATAATCAGGATCAAAGAGGCGATTATAGGGGGAAGGCGGAATATAATCATAGTGGACATCCCATAGATGGAGAAAGAGGAAGAAAGGCCGGGAAGAATGTTCCCGAATCCAGTCAATAGCGTAACCGGTAATCCGGGGACTGGTTATATCCGCGTGGACGACATCACGTTCCTTGGGGGGGGGGAGGATAGTATCACTGATCTTCTCGTCTTCCAGATCTATGTTTCGGTAGATATCGAACCCGCGGTCAAAGCCAAAGGCCGGACTCATGTAGGGGGAAGAACAGAAACAGGCGGTTTCGTATCCCTCCGCTTTAAGCCGCTGGGTCACGGTTCCGATGGAAGGATGAAGGCTCAACCCGTCATGAGAAACCCCATGGACCGAGATATCCATCGAAGTGAGAAGAGATATATGAGCCGGGAGTGTCCAGGAGGTGGTACTGACCGTATTCTCAAAGAGCGCGCCGGATGCGGCCAACTCATCGAGAACAGGACTGGTATCTCTCTCATACCCATAGCAGCCCAGATGATCAGCCCGGAGCGAATCAATAGAAATCAGCAATATATTCGTCGCGCCATCCGGCTGTACCGCCGGGAGAGATTCTGGCATAGAGATAAAAAGCCATCCAGCCAATAAAAATATAAATACAAAAATTTTATTCATCGCGTATTAACTTGAGTTGCGGAATTTCCTTTCCCGAAATACTTCGGGATCCCGGTTTGTCTTATTGATAATATCGGGACCGAAATACTTCGGAATCCCGGTTTATTTAATTGAATTTATCGGGGCCGAAATACTTCGGGATCCCGGTTTGTATAATTATAATTATCGGGACAATAGCACTCTTAGCGGCAGCCTTTAGGCTGCCACTAGTGGCGACCTGAAGGTCGCCGCTACGAGTTTGCGCCGCAGGCGCTAAGTTCCTGTTTCGGAATTTCAATAAATGTTGATAAAGAGGTAGCCGCAGGCTTTAGCCTGCGTTTTATTGCGCCCCCTAAGGGGTGCGGCTACTAAAATTTAGCGCGAAGCGCTAAGTTCCTGTATCGGAATTTCAATAAATGTAGTTAAAAAGGTAGCCGCAGGCTTTAGCCTGCGTTTATTGCGCACCCTAAAGGGTGCGGCTACCACAAGTTAGCGCGAAGCGCTAAGTTCCTGTATCGGAATTTCAATAACTTGAAATTCCGGGGTAACGTTGATCGGTTGCGCAACTCGAAACGTGGAACGGGTTACGGTTACACGTACGCTTTAGCCCCGCAACCGTCCTACGCAACCGATTCGAGCCGCGCAACCGCAACCTTTTAACCCGAACGTTGCGCCGAAGGCGCTAAGTTCTATGAGCATAAAAGAGGCATATGACAGTTGGGCGCGGAGGTATGATCTGGATGAAAATCTCACGCGCGATCTGGATCGGATAATAATGGAAAAAACTCTGGGGGATTCACGGCTTGATAAGACCATTGAAATCGGCTGCGGTACGGGTAAAAACACATTGTTTCTCTCCCGGATCAGCCGAACCGTACATGCCATTGATTTCTCTGAGAAGATGATCAAGCTGGCGAAAGAACAACTAAATTGCGGCAATATAACATTATCGGTTGCCGACATTACAGAAAAATGGCCCTATAAAGACCAATCCGCCCAATTCATAAGCTGTAACCTGGTACTTGAGCATATAGAAAATCTATCGTTTATCTTCTCTGAAGCGTATCGTATATTAACCGGAAAGGGACGTTTCTTTATCTCCGAACTCCACCCCTTCAGGCAGTACCAGGGTAAAAAAGCTCGTTTTGTAAAAAAAGACAAAACTTTTGAAATTTCAGCGTTCGTTCACAACATTTCCGAGTTCATCAACGCGGCTATAAATTCCGGATTTATCCTTACTAAAATGAACGAATGGCACCATCCGGAAGAAAAACATAATCCCCCGAGAATCGTCTCGTTTATCTTTGAAAAATCCGGTGAACAGGTAGGTTTATTATAATCATAAGCCGCGGTTGATCTCAAGAGCATAATGGAGAAGCTGAAAACCCTCCTGGGGGTCGAATGCGTTGTTTCGACGGCGGGAAGCAGACTCAATGGCGCCCTGCTCCGGGCCGGACTGGTTGACGAGATCAGTCTTGTCTTCCTTCCGGCGGTAATCGGCGGTGATTCAACACCGACTCTCTTCCGGTCTCCGGATCTCGGACCTGACGGCTGGCCCACATTACTCAAACTGCTATCCGTCAAGAGCGAGGATAAGGGACGTGTCTATCTCCACTATCAAGTGCTTCAGGAAGAGGAGGATGAAAAACATCCTGGAAGTAAGCGAGATAGATGTTTTGGACAATACACCCCTGATTGATGTTAAACCATATATTCCCCGATTCGATTTTCGGGAAAATGCCAATAATGGATGGACGGAGAGGACAGAGTTACGAGATAAACCAATAGACAGAGAATAAATATTTCCAAGACTTCCCGGAATCAATAAGGCTTAGCTTCGTTTCCGGGAAAAGCGAGGGGAACTCATGAAACAATATGTTATCACTCCGGCGGCCGGGAAACGGCTGATCGGTAAAGCGATCGCGATTCATCCCGCCGTTAAACAGGTTCTAAAATCCGGGACTCTGGTTATTATCGCGGGGACGACAAACGGATACGCGGCCGAAGAGATCCTGGAGAGCATGGGTGAGCGGGTAGTTTTTGACAGACGTCGTTTTTTCCGGGGGATTACGCTGGCGCCTACCGGACCGGCCACGGGGTCAGGACGGATTCCTGATACGAGCGGTTTCCCCGGCGACCTGGTAATTGTCGATGGTATCCGGATCGAGGGCAAGACCATCTTCGACGTGGCCGACGTTCTGAGAGAAGGTGATGTTATCCTCAAAGGCGCCAACGCCGTTGACCTGGCCCGCCGGCGGGCCGGAATTCTCATCGGACACCCCAAAGGCGGAACCATAGCCGCCGCCCTGCAGGCGGTGACCGGACGCCGCGTTAAACTCATCCTCCCGGTCGGTCTGGAGAAACGCGTTGCCTCCGACCTGGACCGGATCGCCGAAACTCTCAACTCCCCCGGCGGCCACGGGCCCAGGTTCTGGCCGGTCCCCGGCGAAGTTATCACGGAATTAGAGGCCATCTCACTGCTAACGGGAGCGACCGCCGAAATGGTCGCTGCCGGGGGCGTGGGAGGAGCCGAAGGAAGTGTTCAACTGGCGGTTACCGGCACTCCCGAGCAGGAAGAAGTTGCCGGGAAACTACTGGAAGAAATCATTAAAGAACCTTTGTTTTTTCTTTAACCGGTCCGAGTAAATATATATTAGTAATATTGCAGATCTTTAAAATTATAAGGTTATAATAATCTAGCAGTTCGTAGTGCAGGGCTTCAGCCCTGCCCAACGAAGGCAGGACTGAAGTCCTGCACTACGAGCATGACAAAACCAGAATATAATTCCAAAGATCTATAGTATTACCAAAATACCGGCACAGACCGCGATTTTATCAGGAGGAGCCACCATGAAAGTTATCGCCTTTAACGGGTCCCCGCGGAGAAGCGGGAATACCGCCATGCTTATCAATCGGGTCTTTGAAGATCTGAATAATGCTGGAATAGAAACCGAGTGCTTACAGCTGGGAGGGAAGGATATCAAGGGGTGCCTGGCCTGTATGAAATGCTTCGAGGCGCGCGATAATGCCTGCGTCGCCAGAAAAGACGATATTTTAAATGAATATTTCCAGAAGATGATCGAAGCCGATGGAATCATAATCGGCTCCCCGACCTATTTCTCGAATGTCAGCGCTGAAGTTAAAGCGTTTATCGATCGAGCGGGGCTGGTCGCGATCGCCAACGGCTATTCCCTTAAACGCAAGGTGGGAGCAGCGGTAGTGGCGGTTCGAAGAGCCGGATCGGCGAATGTCTTCGACGCGATTAATAAATTCTTTCTAATCAATCAAGTCATTGTTCCCGGATCGGTATATTGGAATATGGGATTCGGACTGAATAAGGGAGAGGTCGAAGATGACGCGGAAGGAATGAATACCATGAAAGTATTGGGCGAGAACATGGCCTGGCTCTTGGAAAAAATATCCGCATAGTCCCAGGTATCCGGAACTTCGGGGCCTGAAATAAAAAACTTAGCAATTCAGACAGGATAACAGGATTGAAATGATTCGGCTCTGACGTTACGGATCGGGGTCAAAGACTCCGATCCTATAGCACAGAGCAGATCGGGCGCATTGCCTATCCTGTTGATCCTGTTAATCCTGTCAAAAGATATTACCACGGGCAAAAAAGGGAGCCCCGAGAAAATTCCGGGCCTCCCTTTCTTGTCTTTCAGTCCTGGATTATATCTCCAGCTTCTTGGGGATGATCAGTTTGTCATTTTTCTTGATCAGTTCTTTCGAAGCCGGCTTGAAGAATGAGCGCGATACCTGCTTGAGATATTCAGCCTTGATGCTCGATTCCCAGAGTTCCCGGGTCAGGTAGAATATCTTGGCGCCGCCCAGTTCATGCTGCATATCCGGCCAGGGATAAGACGGGAGCGCCATCCGAAGACCGGCCAGGACCCAGCCGTTATAACTCTCAAAGGTAGCCCAGAATTCTTCCTGCCCGCAGACCTCGAAACAGTACCAGCACTTGGAATAGAAGAGAGCCGCGCCCGCGTTGACCTGCCGCTCGAAGGTAAGGGTATGAAGACTTATATTCACCTCGTCATCCATCAGGCGCCCGTTGGCGATACCAACCAGCTTGCCGTTGTTAAGACCAAGAAAGAAATACTCATCCTTCATTCTCCTCCGCTTGATCGCCAGCAGTTCGGCAAAGACCCGGGCACCAACGATATCGTAATAATCATACTCGGCATCCAGTGTCTGCTTGAGAAACTCGAGAACCGGATCAATCTCTTTCTCTTTAATCGGACGGATTAGAACTGTGTTCTTTTTTCCCGCCTTGTTGGTAAGGACAGAGTACATCGGCTTCATCGGCGGGGCGTTATCATCGGCTTGAAGCAATCCTTCCAGCCACTCGGTAGATATACTATAAACTTCTTTCCGCAGTTTTGTCGGAACCTTTCTTTTCATATTCTTTCTCCTTTTTAAATTAGCGCCATAGTCTACCCCGATATAATCGGGGGCGCTAATTTAGTTTTGAATAAAGACTACCATGATTTTATTAAGACAATATCAAGAAAACTACTATCAATCCAACCTGTCTCTATTAAGAAACATATTATTATTAAGATAATTCATCAACAGCCTGATATCAACTTTTATTTCTCCTCGGGAGTAAAATCGGGATCTTTTTTGCTGAACCATTTCTCATAGATCCGATCGTATTCTCCGTTGAGTTCAATCTGCTGCAGAGCACCGTTAAGGACAGTAATAATATCGTAGGCTCCGTTGCTGGTCGCTATTCCATAATCCTCCTGGATGAGCCCCTTTTCGACTATTATAAATTGAGTCTGGCACATGCTGGAAGTACAGAACTGGAGATAGTCCAGAATGGCCTTATCTATCAGGACCGCGAAAGCCAAATTCCCTCCCTCCTTCAAGGCCCGAACCAGGCTGAGAGGAGAAGCATAGGTCTTGACAGAAGCCTTTAAGTTGCGACGAACCCAGTCCTCGGCGGTGGTCCCCTTCATCACCCCTACAATCTTCCCTTCCAGTCCCCGGGCAAATGACCGCTGATCCCACTCAACATCCGGGCGGGCGGCCACTGCCAGGGAGGTAGAGAAGTATGGGCGCGTGAAATCAACATAATATTTCCTGATTTTGGTAATCGTAATCGCTGACAGAGCCGCGTCAGCTCCGTCGGACTCCAGGATATTAGCGTAATTTCGTATATCAAACGGCACATCGATCCATCTCACATTTCTCTCCAATGCCCTCCCGATCGCTTCGCCCAGTTCAATATCAAAGCCTACCAGTTTATCACCTTCTTTGAAGGCGAATGGCGGAGACTTAGAATCAAAGAGAAAGCGAATCTCCCCGACGGCACTCTCATCAACTCGCTTTTCCCCGGCTTGCCCGGCAAAACCATTAAAAGATAAGAATAGGATCAGACCGACCAATATAATAAATATATACTTCATTTCTGCCTCCTAAATTTTATGCATAAAAAATAAGCTCCGGTAGTATAACCCGGGAATCTAAATACTTTCAACCTAACTATAATAACGAACAATATTTCAGCTCCGTCATAACAGATTATCAGACTCATCAAAGAACTTCTTCCAATCACGAAGCACTCTCGCGGGAACTTCCCAGGTTAGAGATGGCTTATTCTCAAAACGAATCCTGATCGTTATTACAGAAGCGGCTCTGATCTGCGTCACTAATTTCCTCGTGAGCAGGAATACTCCACCGGTCGTCACCAGTTCCTCTTCCGCGGAACTGAAGGTCTCAATCCGGGTGCTCTCTTTAATCTCATTACCAATCTTAATCTGGGCAGGAGAGTTGGAAAAGAAATAAAAGCCAATACTTTGAATGGTAAAAGCCAACCAAGTTTCAGGATAAATCTCCCCGTTTGTGCTGAGAGATACTGATTGCCAGGGGCCTATCAACCATCCCAGCTTTCCAGCTTGATAAAACTGCTCAGGAGTTTCCGAGAAGCCATTCAAAATCGAGAGGTACTCCCGGTAGGGAAGTTCCCCCTGAAGAGTCTCTATAGTATAGGTCAGCGAGAGCGTCGTCTGCTGATTGAAAGAATCATAATCCTTTTTTAGGTCGCTGACCAATTCAGGGACCGGAACGTCTGGAGGAGTTTCTTTACGTTCGGCCTCCTGGAATCTCATCCTCACCTCATATGAATAACCTATCGCGCCGCCCGATATGAGCGGCCCAATAACTTCTGTCCGATCATTTCGTACAGCAGCATCAAGGGGCGTCCAGCCAACCTGATTTCTTGGATTGACATCCGCCCCACACCAGACCAGAAGAGTCACCATCTCCGGGCGATCTTTAACCGCGGCGTTATGGAGCGGAGTACGGCCGAGAGTATCGGCAGTATTCATATCAGCACCACTCGCTATTAGTAATTCCGCCACGGGAAGACTACTGTAGACAACCGCCAGGGATAGGGGAGTCTGCCCGTAGAGATCCCGGGTATTGAGATCGGCGCCGGCGGTGATCAATGCCTCGACCACCGCAGGATGATCGTTCTTTAACGCGTAGTATATAGGGGTCCAGCCCTCATCATCCTTCTCGTTGACATCTTTGCCGGCGGAGATAAGCTCATTCACCTCCAGCAGATCACCTTGAGAAGCAGAATCCTTGAGCGTGGAAGCACATCCGGTTATTGTTAAAGTTATAACAAGGAAAATCAGTATATAGATAAATTTCATTCAACGGCCTTCTATAAGCTTAATACGGTTCGGCCCCCAGGATCACCGGATTCCGGCATGTATCTTTATCATCCGGAGGTCGAATAACAATTAAGAATGTACTCTACCTGGACTTCCTTATTCAGGGGGATAATCCATTGCCGATAGATATTAACTATGATACCTGGATCAATCTTGGGACCAGCCCCTTCCATAGACAATTCACGGCAATAGGTCTCCGCCTTAAACGCTACTCTATCCAGAACCCGGGCTTCAACATCCGGGTCAGTGATCTTTTTCATCACCCCGTCCTTATCTCCGGCGGAGCAGAGAGCTCGATAAACAGTCGGATTGCTACGGAATTTACTCTCAGCAACAAATTTGCCGTAATGAATCCGCTTGGATATAGCTTGAAGGCAGGTTACATCACACATAGAACTGGAACCATACTGTTTATCATCACCTTCCAGGCAGATATACGGAATAATCTCCGTTTCATAGATATCACGAATCCGGTTGTTAATATTGATGGAATTGGGTTGGAGAGGATTATCCGCGTAATGAAGGGCGGGAAGTACCGGTTCCGGTAAACCGGCAAAAAATGGATGTTCATCGGGACTGGTATAACGCCGGATACGGGAATGGACCTTCTCAATCTCCAGCAGGTGAAATCCAACCAGACTTTCGCCGCCAAGCACCGATCCAAAAGCCTCAGTCTGGTAGATAATATCATTTCGTTTGAACTGAGACCGCTCGATCAGTTCAAAGATTATCGTCTCTTCCAGCCTGGCCAGGACGTTGCGGATGTTATTTAATAATAACTGAGAACTCATATAAATTAGTTCACTTCGTTCACTAATTTAGTTTTGAAAAAAGACTAACTTAGTAATATTTATGCAATACAAAAGATATCTCTAACATCCAAACAAGAACTTTTGACGTCGATTCAATGCTTGCACATTATTATTTTTCCACAGGAAAATAATATATTAGACCTCGTGAAATGCTTTATAAAAAAAGTCCGCTATCTGACCGGCTACCTTGATATTCAAATTCCCTTCAGCTAATCTCTTCTTATATTCCCTCATTGACATGGATAGTACATGCTGCTGATTGTGATCGATGAAGAGCTGGCGAACCTTTTCTCTCCAGATTTCCATCAGGCTGTGATCTATACCTACATCCCACTTATCCCCCTGATCGGGGTGTTTGGCCCGCCAGAGACTTTCCCATATATCCCAGGATCGTACCGTCAGGGCCATTTGAATAACGCCGAATTCATAATAATTATCCGCCTCCCCGCTTTTCGCCAGGTAGAGGATCTGCTCGATCCGGGGCCGGAAACCCGGTTCATCGGACTTTTTGCCGTCATTATCTTTTATCTCCGCGAATATGACTCCAACCCGGCCATCAGTACTGATACGCTTAATCTTCTCCCGGGCGGTATCCTCCAGGGATTCCATTAATTCAACAACCTCTTTGGAATGAGTTGGCTGGTTCATATTCGTACTATCCGGTTATAAATTATGTTTGCCAATCATTTTGTGATTTCTTGGTGTGTCGACCTGAAACGAACATAGAAATAATGAAGATTATTTATCCATGTAACCCGCGTTACTAACACACTTATAGGTATCCCGGGCAATTACCAGTTCTTCATTGGTAGGGATAACATAAATCTCCACTTTAGAACTGTCCCGCGATATCTTCCCTTCTTTACCGTTCATTTCAAGATTCTTCTCCCGATCAAGTTCAATCCCGAGAAAATCAAGTGATCCGGAGGATTTCTCACGTACCAGGTCGGAGTTCTCCCCGGCGCCGCCGGTAAATATAATAACATCCGCTCCATTGAGCGCCGCCAGATAGGCGCCGATATACTTCTTCAACCTGTAGCAATACACCTCGATGGCCGTCCGGCACTGTTCATCTCCATCCCGCGCCGCCTCGATTATCTCCCTGAGGTCATTGGACTTTCCGGTTAAGCCCAGCATCCCGCTCTCCTTATTGAGGATCCGGGTAAACTCATCTATGTCGCTCCCCTCTTTGTTTATAACAAACTGATGGATCGCGGGGTCGAGGTCGCCGCTCCGGGTCCCCATAACCAGGCCTTCCAGCGGAGTAAAGCCCATCGAGGTATCCAGACTTTTACCATCTTTGATCGCCGCTATCGAGGCGCCGTTTCCCAGGTGACAGCTAATCGCGTCGGTTCGGGCCGGATCTCTCCCCGTCAACGCGCAGTAACGGTAAAAAACATACCGGTGGCTGGTCCCGTGGAATCCGAACCTCCGGATCTTATACCTCCGGTAATATTCCATAGGGATGGCGTAGAGGTAGGACGAGGGTGGCATTGTCTGATGAAAAGCAGTATCGAATACTCCGACATGTCGAACATGAGGCAGCACCTCTCTACTGGCCTCATAGCCTTTAAGATTGGCAGGGTTATGAAGGGGGGCGAGGTCGGTACACTCCTCCATCTTCTCCAGAACATTATCATCAATCAATACCGAGGACGCGAACTCTTCTCCTCCGTGTACCATGCGATGCCCGACCGCTTCAATATCATCCATGGATGCCAACACTCCAACTTTTTCATCCAGCAAGAGATCAATGACTCTCTCGATCGCGGCTTTATGATCCTTAATCGGTTCAACAACTTGAATCTTGTCTTTTCCGGAAGGAGTATAATTAACTATCGCATCGTCTTTACCCACCCGCTCAATCAAGCCCTTGGCATAGACCTTGTTCTCTCCGGCCATATCTCCGCCTGAGATTTCAATTACCTGAAATTTGACCGATGAGCTTCCGCAGTTCAAGACAAGAATCTTCAATGTTATTCCCCTTATATAATGACGGGCATAATATGTTATAATGGAACTTATCTTCGAAATATTTCGGTGAAATTCCGAAACAGGAACAGAATAATTTTTACGGAGTAAAAATTATTAAAAGGTTATCATAATTTTCTTGAGATAATAGCGGAAAAAATATTATCAATTATACAATGAACTACAAACTTGAAACAATCAGCCTCCCCAAAGGCACAGGCTGGGATGCTGTCCTGAAAGAATCTTACCGGAAAGAATTTGAAGCAGCCCTGCCCGCTTTCCTGAAAAATTGCCGGTGGTTTGGAGGAAAGGCCAGAAAAATTACCGAGGTACGCGTAATAAGCAAAGAATTTTTGCCGTGGGAAGAGAATAAAACCTGTCTTCTGACGTTAGCGATCTCTTACGAAGATGACGCCGACGAACGCTATCTTCTCCCTCTCTCTTTCCGTTTCACCGATGCACTCCCAACATCCGAAGATATTATGATTGCAACGCGGCTCAGGATTGGATCAAGAGAAGGTCTGGTTTATGACGCGTCCGGTGATCCAGGATTCATGGAGAATTGTCTGCGGTTGGTCGCTGGTAATGATGAATCCCGGGAAACCCAGGGAAATATCCGGGGAATGCCGGGAGAAGCGTTACGTGACCGGATGGAGGCTGTTGATCCCGTCCCGGAACCGAGACTTCTGAGAAAAGAACAGAGCAATACATCATTCATTTATGGGGATAGATATATTCTAAAGCTCTATCGACGGCGGATCGACGGCATAAATCCTGAAGTCGAGGTAATCCGGTTTCTGACCGAAGAGGCCGGGTTTCCTCATATTGCTCCGTTTACCGGTCTGATCGAAGAGAGAACTCCCGGTTCACCACCTGTGACTCTCGCCCTCCTCCAGTCCTATGTCGAACATACCAGCGATGCCTGGACCCACTTCCTTGAAACCGCCCGGGAATGCTTCGTAGAGGGAATTCCGGAGTTTTCCGATACACTCCGGAATACGGCAAAGGTGGGAGCCGATTCTAATCAAGTCAATACTCGTAGTGCAGGGCTTCAGCCCTGCCAAGCTCCAGCCGAAGCAGGACTAAAGTCCTGCACTACGAGCATGGCCTCTCCGGTGCGCAGCGAATGGATTGAAAAAAAATCCCTGGAGGAAGTCAAACTCCTGGGGAAAAGAAGCGCCCAGCTCCATCAAGCCTTAGCTTCAAAACCAGGAATCCCGGCTTTTGCACCCAAACCATATTCGCTCTCCGATCGCGAAGAGCAACTCCGATCATCTCTTTCCCTGCTGGAAGATACTTTACGCAACCTGAAAAATACTCAAAAGAACCTCCCCCCTGAGATCCGGGATGAAGCCCGGCGCCTCCGGGAGAGAAAAACCGATTTGATCGACGGCCTCCGACAGATAGAAAATCTATCCGATCCGGGGATGAAGATCAGAATCCACGGGGACTACCATCTCGGGCAGATTCTCTGTACCGAAGATGATTTCGTGATAATAGACTTTGAAGGCGAGCCGGCACGGAGCTCGGAAGAACGGAGACAAAAACGCTCCCCCCTGATTGACGTGGCCGGCATGATACGGTCGTTTCACTACGCCGCTTATGGAGCGATCTTTCTTGAGGGAGACCACAGCCCCGAAAAAGCAGGCACGCTCTCTTCCCTGGCGGAAGAATGGTATCATACCATGAGCGCTACCTTTCTGAAATCGTACCTGGAGACAATCTCCCGGGAAAAAGCAGACCTTCTACCGGCCGGGCCGGCAGAACTCAACCGGTTATTGGAAGTATTTCTGCTGGAGAAAGCGATTTACGAGCTTAACTATGAATTAAATAACCGCCCTGAATGGGTCATAATTCCTCTTCGAGGGATCAGCGCTCTACTTCAATCCTGACTCTGATCCAGCGATTGAGCAATATCTGGAGCCGGCCACGCGCCTTCCACTCCGCCAGGACAGACGATAAGGAATGATAGAGGGCTTCATCACCACGACTGACCGCCCAGGCGAGATACTCTTTAGTTAACGGCCGGTATAGTCCCATCAAGCCCTGATCCCTATTCTCCTCGGCACCACGCCAGATAGTCGGTCCATCATGTATAAAGATGTCAATCCGTTCGGAGAGAAGAGATTCATATCCCTCATCCGGACCATTCAGGGGAACAGGAACTGAGCCAATCATTTTCTCTCTCACGAAGCTCTCTCCCGTGGTACCTGTTTCAAAACCCGCCCGGGCAACGATCTGATAAAGAGCATCGGGATGAGCAAAATATTTAAGATCGTTTATGCGGATCAATGCCATCTGGCCGATCTGCATATAATATGGAAGAAAACGGATCTCTTTAAAACGTTCATTGGTGACCGACATACCGGACATTATCACATCTATCCGTCCGGAGGTCAGGGCAGGGATCAGATCTGCCCAATCAAGCTCGATGAATTCAACCTCTCTATTCAACTCCCGGCCTATCTCATGAGCCATCTCCGCTTCCAGTCCTACTATCCGGCCATCTTCCTTGAATATAATCGGAGGGTAATTCGGGCAGACTCCAACCAGAAGCGGGTCGCCGCCACCAGGCTGGAGATTACTTCCGCCGCAGCCGGCCAGAAGTGCCACAAAGACTACCGTTAATATCCTCATTATTTTCATCGAAGCCCACGATAGCGTAATAAGCTCTTGGTTCTCTTGTTTTTTCTATCCACCACCGACCTTGTGTCGGTGGAGATATGACTGGCAACTAATTCACTGTATCCCCCCCAAGCCACCCCACTCTCCTACCGCGCCTACGGCGCGGGAGGAGGGGGTTTGTGTGATATGGAGGCCATATTTTTAGTAATCAATCACATCTCCACCGACACAAGGTCGGTGGTGGATATTTTCAAAAAGTTCAAATGGTATTTATATCCCATATAATCGGATATTGCATTGCCATCGGAAGAGATATTATAGTATATTCAATAACGTAGCAATTTAATACAATTAATTTTTCGGAGATAAATTAAGGAGGGAAAAGAAAATGGGATTCTTTAGCAAGATGAAGAACTTTGTTACCGGCGGAGGCGCGGAAGTCACTGTTGAAGCGATTGAACCGGCTCTGGGCGGACCATTCCAGGTAAAAATCCACGCGGCGGTGGAAGATGCCGATATAGAGATAAAGGAGGTCTATCTGAAGGTGGCCTCCCTGGAGACCGTGATAATCAAGGATGTGGAGATCGCTAAGATAATCGACGAGAAGATGGAGACTGTCCGGGAAGATATCGAGAATACCACTACCGTCCACGACCAGAAGATTGAAGTCGCCGGAGCGCAGACACTCAAGGCTAACGAGGAGTATGACTGGGAGACCACCGTCACCCTTCCGGAGAACGCCCTTCCTTCATTCATCGGCATAACCGCCAAGCATGAATGGAAGATCCTGGCGGGGCTCGATACTTCAGGGAACGATCCCGACTCCGGCTGGGAGATTATCCACCTCTCTTAGAAGTGCCTAAAGTGCGCTAAAGTGCCTTAAGTGCCTAAAGTTATCGCCTCACCGGGGCTTTCGGCAATTGATTAAAAGAAAAATAATCCGCATAATCCGCTCAATCCGCGGTTTATTTAAATTTTCCCAGAGCGAAGCGGGTGGTGTAATCCCGGAAGAGTTTCATGACTTCACTGGTCCTGGGACCCGGGGTGCCGGCGGAGATAACGGTTTCATCAACCCGCACCACCGGGAAGACCTCCTTATTGGACGCGGTCATAAATATCTCGTCCGCCCGGAGCAGTTCATCGATAGTGATCTCGCGGATCTCAGGGGAGAACTGCGGTTCGGCGAACTGTAAGATGAGAGCCCGGGTAACGCCCGGGAGAATACCCGCTTCATTCGTCACCAACCGATCGCCGATAAAAGCAAAAACAGTCGCGGTCTGACCTTCCCCCACCATTCCATTTTGATCAATAGAGATCGCTTCCACCGCCTCACGGCTATGGGCGCGCTCTAGAGAAACAATCGCGGAGAGATAATTGATGGTCTTGGCCCCCGGAATGGAGCGGCATCCGGGGACGGTGATAACCTTAACCCCTCGGGAGTACCATTCCTCCGGGCAAGGAATAAGCTCACCGGCCAGTACCAGGAGACGGGGAGCACTCCCCGGAGTAATAAAATCATCGCTGGGTCCCCCGGTTACAATGATCCGGATATTTGATTCCGAGTGATGGTTGTTACGGGTTAAGGTCTGATTAACGATCCCTATAACTTCATCAACCGTCCAGGGGAACGGCAGGCCGATCAACCGGGCGGAATTCTCCAGCCTTGAAAGATGCTCTTCGATACAGAACGGTTTCCGGCCATAAGTCCGGAGGAAATCAAATACACCATACCCACGCAGCAATGCCAGATCATTGACCGGTATCACTGCATTTGAAGCCTCTACAAATTCGCCGTCGATATAATATATATCCTGGTCGCTCATAAACCGAATATATCAAGACGATAAGATCCAGGCAATTAAAAGAACTGAGCCTTTACTCCGTTCGGGCAACTTTTAACAATTTAGACTAAAGTTTCTGGACAAAAATAGAGTTATCAGATAGATATTCTTAGCTAAATAAAACAACAAACAGAAAAACGGCGTTAATTTCAGTGTACTTCTACTAAGTTAACTCCGAAGGCGGTAACTTATGGTTAAGATCAAAGAATTCAGGGGACTACGTCCCACCGCGGAGTTGGTCGAAGCGGTGGCATCCCCGCCCTATGATGTCATCAACTCTCAAGAAGCAAGAGATATGGTCAGGGGAAAACCTTACAGTTTTCTTCATGTGGTCAAACCCGAGATCGACCTGCCGGAGGATATCAGTCCTTATGATGAAGCGGTCTACCGGAAGGGCAAGGAAAACCTGGATCGGCTGATCGCCGATGGGATCCTGATGCAGGATACCCGCCCGGCGTTTTACTTCTATCGCTTGATTATGGATGATATCACGCAGATCGGACTGGTAGCGGGAGCCTCGATAGAGGACTATGAGAACGACCTGATTAAAAAACATGAACTGACCCGGGCGGATAAAGAGGCGGACCGGATCAAACATGTCGATACCCTGAACGCCAATGCCGGCCCGGTCTTTCTGACCTATCAAGCCCGGGAGGATATGAATGCTCTTACCGAGGAAGTGACCGGGAGTGATCCCTTATACGACTTCACCTCCGACGATGGGATCAGGCATACCTTCTGGAGAGTAGAGAGCCCGAAGATGGTAGAGAGGATCCGGGAGATATTCTCCGAAATCGACTGCCTCTATGTCGCCGATGGACATCATCGTTCCGCGTCCGGGACCATAGTCGGACAGCGGCGGAGGGAGGCTAACCCGGACCATACCGGAGAAGAAGAGTACAATTACTTCCTCTCCGTCATCTTCCCTCATAACCAGCTATATATTATGGACTATAATCGGGTGCTAAAAGATCTTAATAACCTTTCCCCGGAAGAATTCATCCGACGCATCTCGGATTGTTTTGAGGTAAAAGTCCAGGCTGATAACTCCCCCTACCATCCAGATTCACCGCTCAACTTCGGAATGTACCTGGACGGACAGTGGTATCGACTTACAGCCAGAGCTGGAAGTTTTCCGGCGGATGATCCGGTAGGATCCCTTGACATATCCATCCTTCAGGATAATCTCCTCTCCCCCATCCTGGGGATCGGAGATCCCCGCAAAGATGATCGGATCGACTTCGTGGGAGGAATCAGGGGATTGGAGGAACTATCCCGTAGGGTTGACAATGGAGAAGCTGTCGCTTTCGCGCTCTTTCCCACTTCAATCGAACAGTTGATGACAGTGGCCGACCGGGGACTGATGATGCCGCCCAAATCAACCTGGTTCGAGCCCAAGCTCCGTTCCGGGATTATAGTACACCTGCTGGACTGAATCCTATCCATAAATTCGCCACAAAGACACTAAGACACTAAGAAAATATCAGAAAACAAGATGGCAATATAACTTTCACTCTGTAAAAATATCGCTTCAAACCAGTTTTTATCATAAAGGATAGAACCCCTAATACCCCTGAAGAGTGAAGATATTAAGAGGTATATATACTCTATCTTTAAGCTTTTCCTTTGTGTCTTAGTGCCTTAGTGGCAGAATATGACGTAAATCACCATGAAATCAAAGAAAGTAGCTGAACTGTTAAAGGTCTGCCGGGGAAAATCTCCTCTCCTGATAATGCCCCACAATCACCCTGATCCCGACGCCCTGGCCGG
>Ga0180435_10001548_pt1 | contig 23828 bp, 17 predicted proteins | sample SS_ome_3_FD_132467 | JGI IMG/M metagenome (GOLD analysis project Ga0180435, IMG submission 132467) | Hypersaline lake sediment archaeal communities from the Salton Sea, California, USA - SS_3_S_1 metaG | ecosystem: Environmental > Aquatic > Non-marine Saline and Alkaline > Hypersaline >... | reverse complement strand
TTGAAATTCCGTTGTATCGCTCCGCACACAAATCTTGTGTGCGGGACTTGTAGGATCAGAATGCCTTCGGCATTCTTTGTAGGAGTTGTGGTATCGCTGCGCTTGAATATCCGGCTTTCAAACGCTAAAGAAGGTGAAGTCAGGTGTACAAGTCTCCCGGATGAATCCGGGGGGCGATACTACATTTCCCCCAAGGCGAAGCCGATACTACAAACCTTCCCGACAGAGTCGGGAAGTGATCCTACATAAATTTGCGAACGAAGTGAGCTAATTTATTTTAATAAGATCCATGTAATCCAATTCTCCCTGGACTAACGCCATGGCTTTCCTCGTCCTGGCCGGATTGGCGCAGACCCGATCAAAGATCAGACGCGGGAAAAGGCCGGTCGCGCGGGATGCCAGATTGGCCAGAAATATATTCATTCCCAGATGCTTCCGGATCATAGTCTGATAGGAACCCAGCCGGGCCCTCCCGGCGAGAAAATTCTCCACCGCCCTGGCTGCCAGTTGTCCGCTCAGGATTGCAGGGTAAATCCCTTCTCCGCTCATCCGGTCGATCAGCCCGGCGGCATCACCGGTCAGGCAGCAGCGGCCCTTCACCAGCCTGAAGGGCAGGAGCCGGAACGCGAGGCGCGCGCCACGGATAGCGGAATCGATATTATATCTCTCCAGCCCCTCTCTTTCTATATAATCCAGGAGAGATTGTTTTAGCCCCCGGAATCCAGACCGTCGGCTGGCCACGCCGACATTGAGCTGATCATGGAGTGGGAAGATCCAGGCGTAACCGCCAGGGATGGCGCCCATGTCGAAGAAGAGAGTTTCTCTTTTCTCGTCCAGGACTGAATCCGGGACCTTTAGCCTGGTCTCCAGGGCGAACCCCGGTTGAGAATGAAGTTTCAGCCGGAGTCTTCGTGCTACCGAACTGACGGCCCCATCGGCTCCAATTAACGTACTCCCCCGGTAATCACTTCCCGTGGTTCTTACCCGGACATAACTTTTCTTCTCTTCCAGATCTAAAAACCCGCATCTTTCCACGACCTCCGCCCCGGCTGATCTGGCCTGATCGAGGAGCAGGCGATCAAAAATTTCCCGCTTAACCACCCAGCCCAATATATTGTCTTCTTTAATGGAGTTTCTCCGGTCCGATATCCAGCTGAAGACAATTCCCCGGATAGGAGAATCACAGCAAGAAGAGAAGTCAAAATCCAGAATCTGCTCAACTTTCCGGGGGATCCCCCCCGCGCAGCATTTGTAGCGCGGCATCACGGCCTTTTCAAGGAGCAGCACTTTAAGCCCGGACCTGGCCATAGCATAAGCGGCACTAGCCCCGGCCGGGCCGCCACCGACTATAATGGAATCATAGATGGTCATAAAGAAGTGCCTAAAGTTGAAAGTGCCTAAAGTTGTCTGAAAGAAGTGCCTAAAGTGCCTAAAGTTTGAAGTGCCTAAAGTTGTCGCCTCGCCTGGCTTTTTTGCTTAATGGGCTTTCTATGGTGTCGGCAAATTTGTAGCCGGGCTGATATCAGCGGCCTTGGCTGCCGTATTAAATATATCAAATCAATTTTATATTATTATGCGGGTCTCCGGCTATGCTGAAGCGACAACTTTAGGCACTTTAGCGCACTTTAGGCACTTTAGGCACTTTCTCTTCCTTCCACTTCCCGAATCCATATAGGATTAAAACAATAATTACCGTATAAGGTAGAACCCGGAGCGAGTCTTCCGGCCAGAAGAGCCCGGCCGAGAAGGTTTTCATTGAAAAGGGGAAGAACCATATATAGCCCCCGATCAGATGCATCTGACCGGCATCCATTATTAGGTGCAGTATACTTCCCGCTAAAAGAAGAAGGAATATGGTCTTTCTCTGATCCTTCCTGAAGAAGAGACTGATCAGCCAGCAGATCAGAAAAATACCCACCGGACTATGGAATGCCTGGCTTGCCAGTAAAGTCTGGGGACAGATAATATGAAGCGGTCTGGATACCAGGTCCGGGAGGATCGCTCCCAGATAAAAAAAGGCCAGAAATTTCGTTATCCGAAATCCCTTTTTAACCAGATACGCTCCGGCGATATGTGTTATTAATTCGGGCATAGGACTTAGCGCCTTCGGCGCTAACGTTGAAAAATAAAGACGTTGAAAATAAAAAACGTTAAAGATCGTGGAAGGCCGTTAGACTCACCTAAAAAGACGTGCGTTACTTAATAGTTTAAAAAAATGACTACAATAATAAAATTAATGCAATACCGAAAATAGTCCCATCATCAGCATAAACAATTATTCTCTCGAGACTTCTTTTACTACAAGGCGGCCGTTCTCCCAGCGGATGGAGATAATTAGTATGATCAGAACAATGATCGCCGGAAAGATTGAGAGAATTATTTTTAGAGGGCGTAGGGGCGCGATCCGGAGTTTTTTTAATTCCAGGTAACCGGGGAGCCGAAAGACAGTAATCGCCTCCATAGACTGCCCGGGCTTTACATCATCCAGAGAGGAATAAGACGATACCATTCCGCTGAACCGGGGAGGAATGGTGATCTCAACCGGTCCGGTAATCTGGCTGACCCGGAGACGATTCGGGGTCAGGTCCATAACCCGGGCCTCCAGGGAGACGGGTACTTCTACCCCCTCATAGAGTTCCGGGTTGTTAAGACATTCCGAAAGTGTCAGGGGCTGCTGCGCGGCATCCGAATACCAGGCCAGGATCCCGAGTATAACAATCAATCCGATGATCTTAGTTTTTCTATAACGGTCGGAGAACATAGGACTTAGCGCCTTCGGCGCTAACGTTAAAAAATAGGAACGTTGAAAAATAAGGACGTTAAAGAAAAAAGAGGTTTAAAAGAACGTCGCTTCGCAATTTGAATTAAAGACAATTGATAAAGTAAAAATCGTGCTGCTATCCAAGACTTATTTGATTTATCTGTTTTTAAAATAAGGAAAATATATAATAATTCAATCTCAAAATTCTTAATTCTGAGAAGGTTCTTTTTTTAACGTCTTTTTTCTTCAACGTTTTTCTTTTTCAACGTCAGTTATCTTTAACGTTTAATTTGCGCCGCAGGCACTAATTAATTTATGAGAATTCTACTGGTTGCTTCAGACCTCCCCACCGCTTCCGCCAGTCACGGAGGCGGTCGACATACCTTTCAATGGGTGAAGGAGTTGTCAGGATCGCATACCTGGTCTCTCCTCTCTTTTCTCAGGAATGAGGACCGTTCCCGGTTGGAGTCTATATCGGATCTCTTCGAAGAGATCCGGACTGTCCCGGCTGAGAGGTCATTATTGAATCGAGTCAGTCGAATTCCATTGTTTATAAGGCATCCCTATTCAGTCGCGGCCAATTACTCAAAAATTCTCCTCAAGAATCTTCGGGAGATGATATCAGACGGGTCATATGACTGTGTTCAGTTTGAAAATTTTCATCTGGGGCAGTATGGACGTCTGATCGAGCCGGGAATCGCCCGGATCCTGGTGATGCAGGATATAGTCAGCGATGTGCACCGGCAGCAGGTTCGTATTGCTACCGGTTTAAAGAAGTACTACTATTACCGCGAATGGAAGTTAAGCCGATATTGGGAGAAGTGGTACTCGATCTGGAGCGGTAATGTATTTCTGATGTCATTGAAAGATAAGCGGACGGTTGAGTCCTGGGATATCGGTGTGAGGACGGATATCATGCCGCCGCTGCTTGAGCCGGAGACCCTCTATCGGCCGGAGGAGAGGAGAGACCCGGCGACAGTTCTCTTTATCGGCGCTATGCACCGTCCGGGAAACCGGGACGCGGTCATTCGCCTGAAAAAAGATATATTGCCTCTGGTTCGGCGGGAATGTCCGAATACGCGTTGTCTGGTTGTCGGAGCGAATTTTTCCGCCGAAATACGAGCGCTTTCTTCCGATAATTTTATCGTAACCGAAGCGGTTGATCGTATTGAGCCATATCTCTTTGCCGCGTCTCTTATGGCAGTCCCACTACGGGTAGCCGGTGGGATTATACTGAAGATTGTCCAGGCCATGACCGCCGGATGTCCAGTGGTGGCAAGCCGGGCGGCCAATGCAGGAATCGGCGCGCGGGATAATTCAGAGATACTGATTGCCGACCGGTCGAGTGACTTCGCGGCGGCGATTCTCCGGCTGCTAAAATCGCCCGATCAGGCTCTCCGGATCGGCCGGGCCGGCAGAGAGTGGGTGTCCCGCAACTATAACCGGGATAAATGCCGGGAGAAGATGGAGCGGGCGTATTTGAGAATAGGGGAAAGCAGGGAGAAGTAGGGAAGAGCAAGGAGGAGCAGGGAGTAGTAGGGAGGAGCAGGGAATGGCAGGGAGAAGCAGGGAAAAGAAGGGAAGCACCGGGTGGCGCAACCGTCCGGACTGTCTGACCGGTCCGACAGGTCCGACCCATCATTTTAGTATTTTCAATGAAAGAAAGATCACAAGATAAGGTTCTGATTCTGATCCCGGTCTTTAATGAAGCCCGGTCTATACGTGATCTGATAATGGAGCTCAGGGACCTCTACCCGGATATAGATGTCCTGGTGGTTGATGATGGTTCCGGCGATGATTCGGCCGAAGCGGCCCGGGCCGGCGGAGCTATTGTTATCAGTCATTGTTTTAATCTCGGTGACGGCGCCGCCCGTCAGACCGGATTTCTTTACGCGATTCGTAGGGGCTATGATTATATTATACATCTCGATGGCGATCGTCAGCACTCTCCGGGGGAGGTGCCAATCTTCCTTGAGTGCCTCCGTGGCGGCGCGGCCGATCTGGTAGTTGGTTCCCGTTTTCTGGGGAAACACGCGTATCCTCTGCCTATATCGAAAAAAATTGGCATGAAGCTCTTCAGTACGATCTGTTCGCTTATCCTCAGGCAGAAGATTACCGATCCTACCTCCGGCTTCCGGGGGATTAATCGGAGAGCGATGAATATTTATACCAGCGGATATTACCCTCAGCATTTTCCCGATGCAGATGTCATTATTTCATCGCATTTTCGTGGCTTGAAAATAACGGAGATCCCAATCACAGTCAGTGCGACCCAGTCCACCAGTCTTCATCGAGGCTGGACGGTAATCTATTATATCTATAAGATGCTCCTCTCTACATTTGTATCAAGTTTACGTTTCTCCCGAAAAAAGCAAAAACAGTAGCCACAAAGGCACGAAGACACTAAGAAATAAATGATATAACTTAGTGATTGGAGGACTATTCCCTATTCCCCAATCCCTATTCCCTAAATGGAGTAATTATATGAACCCGAAACAGAAAATATTAGCGATGGTAATGGCGGTGGGATTGCTGATATTTATTATTGAGACTGTTCGTCGAAGGAAGCTCCGAGAAGAATACGCCTGGCTCTGGGTGCTGATCGGCGTCATTATCCTGATTCTCTCTCTCTGGGAGGATTCTCTCCGGGCGATTACCGGCTTCCTCGGGATCGAACTCCCCGTCAATACTGTCTTCTTCTTTGGATTGATGTTCGTTGTCTTCATCAACCTCCACTTCTCGGTCAAGATCTCCCAGCTCACCAATCAGGTCAAGCGGCTGACTCAGGAGCTGGCGATAAAGGAGCACGAAGGGCAGGAGGACGAGGGGCGAGAGTCTGGAAACCGGGGAGCCGAAAGAGAGGATTTATCCCGCTCTAATAGGCTCCCCGGTTCCTCTGAAACAGATTGATCTATCTCTGGGCTTTCCCGTGATGATATATCCTCTGGCTTGAAGGTGTTCCGTCCGGGGAATAAGACTGCCACAATCCATGCATCTTGCCGTCTTTATAGGTATATTCATACATTAACCCGCCTTCGGGATAGAATTCATAGGCCGGCCCCTGGCGGAAGCCGTTGACATAGGTGCAGCAGCTCGCGATATTTCCATTCTCGTGATTTTTTTTATAAATCCCGTGCTCGAATCCATCTCTCCAGGTGCAGTTCCAGTGAACGCTCTCCCTTACCGGGTTGACGCCGTTATTCGGGTCATCAACATACCAGCAGGTTTCCACTCCGTGCTTTTTTCCGTCCTGGAGCGGAACATCCGATCTCCCGCTGCGAAGCAAGCCCGTGAATGGTTTCTTGTCCTTGCGCCACTGCCCATTTTTTTGCGTCCAGTAGTTCTTCCTCACGTGGTAGATCTGAACGATTCCCAGTTCGGCCATCCGGTTAAAACCCGGGTGATCCACAACTTCACCCGCTTCGTTAACAAAATCATACTCTGAGTTCAGCTTTTCGAGAATCTGATCTTCCATGGAGTAATCGACGGCAATGGCTGGTTTGCTGCAGCTGGCGGAGATCTCCACCGGGGGTTGTGCGGGTTCGTTTGATGAGGGTGGCGATGAATCCGGCTTCTCCCCATGGGCGGCAGTCCCGGGTGTCTTAGGGCCGGTAGAAATACCGGTCCCCGTCGGGGACTTCTTCCTTGTCTCCTTCTTCGCGGGCGGAGATGCCGTGGATGAACCGGCAGATTTGCCCTGCTTGGATGCCTCCCCGGAACCCTTCCCGAAGATACGGACAAATCCCTGGGGCGCTCCGGAGTTAATGGCTGCGCGTCCGCTGGGGACTTTAATCCGGTAGGTTCCCGGGGCCAGGGTGTCATTAACGACAATTACGCCTTCGACCCAGTTCTTCTGGTAAGGGTCGGCGTTGCCGCGGGTGAACTTGCCGGACTTCACAACCTTTCCATTCCGGAGAAGCTTGTAGGCCAGCTTCTTCTCGGCAGGTTTCCAGTCGTGCCAGATCAGAATCCTGCTGACCGGAGTGCTTTTATTCAGCGTGAAGGTGATGGAATCGGTATGATTGCAGACTGCCTTATTCCAGATATCAATGATCCTCTCGCCTGATCCGGAGATCGGAGGGCTCGAAGGTGCCTTTGCGGAAGGGACACCTTTCCCCGCGGACTTCTGAGTTCCCCGCAGTTCGGCCGTCACATACTTGGCGGGATCGACTGATTCCCGGAAATTCCCCTTGACCATGCGGATCTCCAGCCAGGTGTAGACGATATCGGTATAAGACGACTGAAGGGGAAGACTCCAGGTCCACTCCTTCTCCCTCCAGCTTCTTCCGGGCACCTCCACCGGCTTTATTTGCTTGTACCCTTCGGCGTAGGCCGCTACCGAGTAGTGCAATGGTTCCAGGATGGGCTGTGTCGGAACCCGGAGAGCTTCGGGGACGGAGTTGGATCCCTTGTAATACGGGGCCAGTTGATTAAAGGCTATGTTGGGGCTCCAGGTCAATTCCCCGGCATCGTCGGACTCCGCGACATTCGCGCTGGTGATCCCGCGTTCCGCCGGTTGGAGTGTTATCTTCACCCTGGAGATAGGTTCCCCCGTCTCCGCGTCGATGACCCTGCCTTTGAAATGAGCCATGAATGGCATGAGCCGGACCTCTAGATGTTTCGGAATCGGCCGGGCGCGGTATTGCTGGCTGAGGTAGGGCATCTCCTTGGGGTTGACGGATGTGCGCAGGTAGTAGTCATCTCCGCTCTTGGCCATGGTTTTGGTAGTATATTCACTGTATTTGACCGTGAACTTCCCATCACTCCCGGATTCGGATGACTCCCAGGACGCCCCCTTACAACCGGCGGATAGTTTTACCCCGGCAACCGGTTCTCCGGTCCGCGCGTCGACCACCGTGCCGTGCCAGGACGCCACGGCCAACACGTTTCTACAGCAGATTAACGCCAGACAACAGATAACCGCCACACTGATGAGTCTGCATTTAGCCATAGAATCAATCATGCCTTGCCTCCCTAGATGATTGTTTCAATTACTTCTTAATTAGTCATACATCTCCCTTTTAATAGTATGTAAAAATATTCCGGTAAAATGTCAAGCTTAAATTTGCGGGGACCGTCTGTCCCGGCCTTTGAAGCAATTTACTCTTGCTGAAGCCGGAAGGCCTGTTCTATACTGATCAGGAGAATAGACGGTTTTTTTGAGGTCCTGTTTTATAATTAAAATAACTCTCGCAGTGGCGACCTGAAGAGGCTGTCCGAGAAACCCGATTTTATGGGTTTATCGTGGTAGCCGCACCTTTTAAGGTGCGCAATAATTTTATATTTTAGGCATTATAACCAATGCCTGCGCAGACTGAAGTCTGCGGCTACAAAAATTGGGTTTCTCGGACAGCCTCTGAAGGTCGCCGCTCTGAGGCTGTGCCGCAGGCTAAGTTCTATAGAACCCGGTAATATATGCTAAATTTGATATATATCCGGTTCTCTTTCAGGCAGGAAAACCTGAGTTGAATAATAAAGTTGCCATTATTATCGTTACCTGGAATGGGAAAGAGGACTGCCTTGCCTGCCTGAGTTCTCTCCGAAAGCTTGTTCCTCCCCATCCGTCTATCATTGTAGTTGATAATGGATCTACCGATGGAACCGCCGGAGCGGTAACCGACAATTTTCCGGAAGTCACGGTGATTTCCTCCCCCGTTAATCTGGGATTCACGGGAGGGAATAATAAAGGGATTGAGAAAGCTCTCTCAGAAGGAGCCGATTATATCTGCCTGCTCAATAATGACACGGAAGTCGATCCCCGCTTTCTGGAAGAACTCCTGCTGGCGGCAGAAAAAGAACCCGGGGCCGGTATCCTGGGCGCCCGGATAATGTATCATGATCGTAAAGATATAATCTGGAGCCAGGGGATTGCCGTTAACCGGATCACCGGGAGAATCTATACGACTTATAATAACTGGGAAGGTTCTGAAGTTCCGGACGGTATAACTCAGGTGGACGCCGTCAGCGGCGCGGCTATGCTGCTAAAGGGAGATATGCTCCGGGAAGTCGGCCTTCTGGATGAAGATTATTATCTCTGTTTCGAAGATGTAGATCTCTCTCTCCGGGCGGGACAAGAGGGATACCGGGTAATCACGGTCCCGGCCTCCCGGGTCTGGCATAAGGTGAGCGGTTCGATGGGGGGAGAGCACTCCGAGATGAATGTCTATTACGCAACCAGAAATCACCTCCTGATCGGAAAGAGGCAGCTCCGGGGGCCGGTTTTAATACGATGGGTTCGGAATCTTATGATATTGCTCTATACGTTTATATTCGCGGCTCTCACCTCAGGGGGTTCCCACGGTCCCAAGATCCGGTCATGGCGGCAGGGCGTTAGCGATTCCTTCCGGGGGAGATTTGGCAAGCGGGGGAGTTGATCTTGCCGGAGGATGTTAATTATTATATATTATCACCGCAATAAAATCATGGCAGGACATGGTTTTCTCGCGGAATTTAAATAAGTTCGTAGTGCAGGACTTCAGTCCTGCCCGACGAAGGCAGGACTGAAGTCCTGCACTACGAGTTTGCGCTGAGGCGCAAGTTATAAAATAATGAAGATCATATATATACTTCTGATCGCGCTGGTCTGTTACAGCCTGCCTTTTCTCTTTACCGGTGAGGTTATCTCGCCGGATGACCTGGTCTATGACTTTTTCTCCTCGCATCTGGCGGAGACCGGGAAGATCGGATACCGGCCGCCCGGCGACGCGGTCTTCGGAGAAGAAGGCTTCACTCCCCGCTACTTCGTCTATAATTCCAGCGGGGAGACTTTCCCCCGAAAATTCCCCGGGTTTATCATCTTCTGGGCCGGGTTGAAAAGAGTCCTTCCGGCCGATGCCGCCCGGCTGGTGAATCCCATCTGCGCCGTATTGGCGCTGTTGATGTTATTTTTCATCAGCCGGGCGGTCTTCCCCGGGGCGAGCACTCCGATCCGGGCGGTGATACTTCTGGCCACCGCTCCGGTCTTCATCCGGCGTACTTTCGCCTATAATCCGACCCTCTTCAATCTGGCGGTATTTCTCGCGGCACTCTACTTCCTGATCCGGTTTCTCCAGGATAGGAGGCTATATTTCTATCTCGCCTTCGGAATACTGGCCGGAGCCATGATCTGGATTCGCCCCACCAATATCGTTTACCTGGCGGGCTTCGCGATCATGATTTTTATCGAGAGGAAGAAGGTTATCGGGAAACGTCTGCTAATACTGATTATTCTGGTCGCTTTTTTCGGAGGGGGACTGCTTCTTTATAACCATCTCAACTATGGCAGCTTCTTTAACCTGGGTTATACCGCCGGCCAGCAGCCGGTTCAGACTTCGATCAGCACTAAAGTCCCCCTCAATATCAGGATGATTATCGACTACCTGAACTTCCATCCCCGAATCTGGCTGATGCACCTGAAGAACGCGCCTCTCTCCTTTACCCTGGCCTTCCCACTGCTTATTCTCTCTCTCCTCGGATTCGTGACCCCCCGTCGGTCTAAGAGTTCCGTTCAGGCGACTGTATCCGATGAGAACTTGTCAGATGAGCCCGGACCGGGGTTTGAAGAGGAGGTTCTTGAGACCGGAGAGAATATTCCTATCCGATTTAATCTCTACTATTTCTGGCTCGCTGTCATATCTATCGCTTTCTTCTCGAACTTCGCGACTTACGGGCACGAGAAGGGAGAGCTGACACTCCATTCGTCGTATCTCCGCTACCTGATGCCGACACTCTGTCTTCTTCCTCTTTTCGCCGCCCGGGCCCTGGAGCGTTTTTCATTCCCTCCTCTTCGCCTGATCTCCGTTCTGGCGGGCTTTAATCTTATTATCGCCCTGGTCGGTCCGGGAGGTTCGGTCGAGACAATCATGCAGAGCAGATATTACCGCCGGTGCCGGAGTTTTCTTCTGGAGTATACCAACGAGAAGACGGTGGTCTTTAGCTATTACTGGGATAAACTGGTCTTCCCTGAACGTCTGGTCTATACCCACGGGACCCAGACGCCCTCGGATGAGATCGGCGATCTGATCCGGCTGGTAGAAGAAAAAGGATATCAGGTTGTTTATCCCTTCAATCCCTGTGACAGTATTATAGGCGATCTTCTCCGGAAAGACTATCAGGTGGAAGAGATCACCGGTCCTAATGACCTCACCCCCCTGACCCGCCGCGCGGCAGATTTTATCCCCGGCGATCTTTATCCGGTTCGGCTTTATCGGGTGGTAGGGAGGAAGGAATTGCAGGGAGGAGCAGGGAGAAGCAGGGAATAGCAGGGAGGAGCAGGGAATAGCAGGGAGGAGCAGGGAATAGCAGGGAGGAGCAGGGAATAGCAGGGGAACGCCCGGCCAAGAAGTTGTCCAAGTTATCTGACAAGTCCGACCGGTCTGACTTGTCAGACCAGTGAAACTAAAACCTTAAGAGAATGCTATTATATATCACCAGAAAGAACGCTCCTTCGATCGGGGGGATGCAGCGATTCAACCAGAAGCTGATCACTCACCTGGGCGCGGAGCGTGAATTCCGCCTCATCTTCTGGGGCCGCTCTCAGGCCCTGATGCCGATCTTCCTCGTCTATGCTTTCTTTAAGACAATCTTCCTGAGGCTTACCGGTAAGATCGATATGATCTATCTCTCCGATGGTCTGATGAGCCCGATGGGTTTGATCTTAAAGAAGCTCCTCTCCATCCCGGTCGCCGTTAATATTCATGGCCGGGATATCGCCTTTGCATTCCCCGGCTATCTGACTATTGTCCCGGCCGCCCTGCGGAAGTTGGACCGGGTGATCTGTGTCAGCCGTCAACTCAAAGAGATATGCCTTGGATACGGGGTCCCGGAGGAGATTCTCCGGGTCATTCCCAATGGCGTCAACGCCGATGACTTTACCTGGACCGAAGCCTCTCCTCCCCTGAACCGGGTGGGGATCGATGCGGCAGACCGGACTGTATTGATAACGGTCGGCCGCCTGGTCCCCAAGAAGGGCGTGGACCGTTTCGTGGAGAAGATCCTCCCCGCGATAGTGGAGAAGGCCCCACGGGTACTCTACCTGGTGGCCGGGGACGGACCGCTCCGGGAGTCGATTGAAAGAACCGTTCGGGAGAAGGGACTCGATGAGAACGTCCTGCTGATGGGTGATGTCCCGATGGATGACGGGAGCTTGAAGGCCATCTATTGCGGGTCCGACATCTTTGTCATGCCCAATGTCGAGGTTCCGGGCGATATTGAGGGTTTCGGGATTGTAGCGATCGAAGGCGGCGCTGCCGGACTGGCGGTCGTAGCTTCCCGCCTCCAGGGGATCCAGGAGGCCGTGACCCCCGGAGAGAACGGGATCCTGCTGGAATGGGAGGATAACCAGGCCTTTATAGATACCATCCTCGATCTAATCGAAGACCCGGAGAAGAGAAAATCCCTGGGAGAGAAAGCCCGCCGGTATGTAATTGAGAATTACAGCTGGGATAAGGTCGCTGGCATGTATTCGAAAGTCTTCGCGGAACTATAATCCAGCAGTTTAGTCAGACAAGTCGGACGGGTCAGACTTGTCCGACGTCCGCCCCGCCCCGGTGCTTCCCTTCTTTTCCCTGCTTCTCCCTTCTATTCCCTGCTTCTCCCTTCTATTCCTTGCTTCTCCCTGCCATTCCCTGCTACTCCCTACTACTCCCTGCTTCTCCCTGCTATTCCCTGCCCACTCTCGCCACCGGAATATCCCCGGAGCCTCCAAAATAAACTCTGGTTGCTCCATGGATTGCCCAGAGCCCGGAAGTCTCTCTGAAGATGCCGATATTTGATATTCCCTTGCCGGTGTAATCGGCCGGAATTGGGTCATCACCGCTCGCTCCGAAGTAGGCACGGGTAACTCCCCGGATTGCCCAGAGTCCGGATGAGGGGCGGAAGATCGCGGGGGTGTCATTGGCCGGAGTCCGGTACCGGGCTGGGATGGCGATGTCGCCAACTCCGCCGAAATATAGACGGCTAACTCCCCGGATCGCCCAGAGTCCGGAAGCTGAGCGGAAGATCCCGGGGGAGTCCCGGCCGTCCCCGTCCATATCCAGTGTGAGGGGAGAATCAGCTGCGCCTCCGAAATAGAGCCGGGAAAAACCCCGTATGGCCCAGAGGCCGGAAGCCGGTCGGAAGATCGCGATATTCATATCGCACCCGCCGTTGTAATTGCCGGGGATAGGCTGGTCGATGGAACCGCCGAAATAGATCCGGGTAATACCCCGGATCGCCCAGAGTCCGGAACTGCTCCGGAATATGCCGGGCTCGGCAGTGGCGTTTCCGTCATAATCACCCGGTTCCGGGAGATCCGACGGCCCGCCGAAGTAAACCCGGGTAACTCCCCTGACGGCCCATAGCCCGGAAGCCGATCGGAATATGGCTATATCCGCGGTCCCGTCACCGTTAAAATCGCTTCGGGAGTTATAGCAGGGTGTCGCGGTCGTTTCCGGCGTTGGTGGAAAATCCGGAGTGGCAGTGGGGATCGGGGTTGGCCCGGTAGGGATCCCCCAGATCTCGATATCATCGATATTCCAGCCGGAGTATATTACGAAATCATCGGTGGGACCCATGACCCAGCGGATGTATAGCGTTGACTCCCCATCGGCGGTCGATGATATGTCATATTCACATTGTTGCCAGTTTGAATCCATGATCCAAGTGCCTATTGGATTTGCCCAGGCCTGTGCCCAGGAGGAGCCATCATTAGAGATCTGGATGCCGGCTTTATCTCTCTCAGGTCTTTCTACGTTAAGCCACCTCCAGAACTTAAGCCGGGTATTTACCAGGTAGTAGCAATTGATCGGTGTGGTGGTAAGGTAATAAGCAGGCATATCATTTGAGTAATTACCGGCCAGGTTATAACCGTAGACATTACTGCCGGTATGGCCCGAGGTTGGATCGGGATAGCCCCCTTCATCACCGCCGAGACCTAACGGCACTCCGAAGGCCCAATCTGATTGAGTCGTCCAGTCTGGATCGCTGTCCAGGGAAAAAGAGTAGATCCGGACACCCGCACCCGGGGAGGGGGTGGGGATAGGAGTGGCAGTAGGAATGGAAGTAGGAGTCACTGATGGTGACGGAGCAGGGGATGAAGTAGGAAGAGCGGTTGGAGCCGGTGTTAATGATGGTGCGGGCGTGGGCGGCGGTGTAAGAGTCGGGGGCGGAGAGCTGGTCGGAGTCGGAGTTATTACTCTTGGGGTGGGGGTGGGAGTAATTATTCTGGGTGTAGGAGTGGGAACAACGACCGGTATTCCCCAGATTTCGATATCATCGATATTCCAGCCGGAGAATACAAGAATGGAATCGGTCGGCCCCATCCCCCACCTGATCCGGACATTATCCTGGGTGTCGGCGATCGATGATAATACATAAGTATATCTGATCCAGCTTGAATCAGTTACCTGATGACCTATTATATCGGAATTTTTCCAGATCTCATGCCACTCGGAGCCGTCGCTGGATGCTTGAATATACGCGTAGTCATTCTCACTCCGCTCAACATTCAGCCAGCGCCAGAAGTAGAGAGTGACATTCTCAAAGCTGGAGCAGTCAATCGAGTCTGTGGTCAGGTAGTAGGTCTCAGGCATGTGGCTCGGGTAATTCCCCTGGAGGTTATAGCCGTAAACATTATCTCCGCTATGGCCTGAAGTTGGATCGGGATAGCCCGTATTGTGATCAGGCCCTCCTTCCGGAGTTGGTGATGGTCCTCCCTCTCCCGCCGGAACTCCAAAAGCCCAGTCCGATTCGGTGGTCCAGCCCGGATCGCTGCTCAGGTTCTCGGAATAGATGATTATCGCGATTGGAGGAGTAGCTGTTGGCGGTGGAGTCGCAGTCGGGATCGGGGAGATGGTTGGGCTTGGGCTGATGCTGGGTGTTGGCGAAGCGGACGGTATCGGCGATGCTGTCGGGCTCGGGCTGGGAGGAACACTGGGAGTGGCGGTAACGGTTGGTGTCGGTGTTGGAGTCAGGGTAGGAGTGGGTGGGGGCGTGGTCGGTGCCTGGCTGGTGCATTCCAGGCTGTGAGTCCAGGCATGGATGCCGTCATCTACCACCCAGTCGTAGGGGGCGCTCTTGAGTCCCTCCCCGGGCCTGGGATCTATGTAATAGATGTTCTCTCCGCTGTAACCGATGCCGACCAGGAAATGTCTCCCCCCGGCATACCATGTCCATCTGATCACCAGAGGCTGTCGATTGTCGATCCTATCGCGCACATCTTCCAGACTCATGTCAGAAGCATAGTAGATGGTATCTACCCCCCAGTTATCCAGGATCAAGTTGATGCCGTTGTGGAAAGCGTCGGAACCATATAGATAATTCGAGTCATTGATCCCCCCGGTCCCGTAATCGGCGATCTCCGATTGGGTGGTAAAATCCTCATAGTAATTCAGGATGGATTCGGAGACTGCCGCCCAGCTCCACTGGTCCATAGCCTGGACCTTTGTGGGAATATCGAGGACGGCGACATAAACAGAAGGTGTTGGGATTGGTGTACAGGAAGCTGTGGGAGTGGGAGATGGAGTAGGGGTTGCCTCTATCGCGTTCAAGCAGAAAGAGAAGATAAAAATTAAGCCGATAGTTGATATTGCCCGTCTTCTATATCGCCGGTTCATAGTTTTTTCCGGATGGGGATATTCCGTTAATCATAGTATGCCAAATTTCACGGGTATTATATATATATTTGGGATGAAAAGGCAACACCGCCAGCAACTAATTAATCATGCGGATTTATCTCGATAACGGAATATCATCACCCTTTCCGAAATATATACGGGAGAAACCTTGAATCGCCCATAATCCTGAACTTTCCCGGAAGACGGCGATATCAGCCACTCTATTCCCATCAAAATAGGCGGGAACCGGATTATCTCCGCCGGTACCGAAGTAGGTTCTGGTTACCATTCGGGCCGCCCAGAGACCGTTTGATCCCCGGAAGATCCCGATATCAACCGTGCCGTCTCCATTAAAATCACCGCGGACCGGATTATCACCAGCTCCCCCGAAATAGATCCGGCTGCTGTCTCTTAAGGCCCAGAGCCCGTCTGATTCCCGGTATATGCCTCCTTCAGCGGTCCCGTCGCCGGTATAATCTCCGGGTTGGGGATGATCCCCATCGGAACCGAAGTAAAATCTGGTTACTTCCGGGATCGCCCAGAGGCCGATCGAAGGCCGGAAAACTCCGATATCGCAGAGCCCGTCTCCATCATAGTCGGCGACTACCGGCAGATCTTCCGTCGCACCATAATAAAACCTGGTAATCCGGCGGATTGCCCAGAGCCCCTGGATATCGCGGAAGACGCCGATTCGGGCGGTCCCGTCTCCGTAATAATCCCCGCAGACCGGGTAATCACCGGTGGTTCCAAAGTAGAAACGGGTAACTCCCCGAATCGCCCAGAGTCCGGATGCCGGGCGGAAGACCCCGATATCATCCGTCCCGTCGCCGTTAAAATCGACGGAATGAATCGCCGAAAAGGACACTGTGGATATGGGAGTAGGAGTTATACACGGGCACGTGGTAGCGGTGGGGGACGGAGTCGGGGGCGGAGTAGAGGTGCATTTCGGAGTAGGGGGGGGAGGAGGCGTCGGAGGGGGGGGAGGAGTAGGGGGTGATACTGTCGGCGATGGAGATGGTGTCGATGTCATGGAACAGATAACGGGATACTTGTCATATAGCCAGACCTCCCCAGAATCTTCGGCTATGAAGATTTCGGTTTCGGAGGCCGGACAGGAATTAGCCAGGGTTATCCCTTCCTGATTATCCCCTGCCAGGTCATAGATATTTATTAATGTTCCATCAGTCTCCAGTTCCATAAGATAGTTCGAGCTGTCGAAGACAGCGTAAAGGATATATGTCTCGGCATGATAGTGAAGGCCGGAGAGGTCGGATACTCCCGGATATGGCTCAATGGTATCGATATGGGTTACCGTACCGGAAGCGCTCAGATCAATATCAAATATATAGATTTGCCCGTCAGCCTGGAGGCCGGCATAGAAGAGACCGCCGGAGGTTCCATCCGAATACGGGTGATGACCGTCGGGGATAAAGGTGAGAGACTCCAACCCTTGATTGGGAGGACCGGTCATCCAGGAGGTCAGTTCCCAGCTCTTCCCGGTCAGAGCTCCGTTTGAGATATCAAACTCTTGGATAGCGTCGGGATTTTCAACTCCCAGATAAAGGTAGTCGGTATCGGAATTAGCTACCGCGATCCCTTCCAGATCTCCTCCCGGGGTCCAGGTGTTTGATACGGTGCCGCTCTGATCCATCCGGGATACCCAGCCGTTATCACTGACCAGAAAGAGATCATGATAGCGCTCGTGTCGCACTATTCCGCTTGGTTCGTAGCCCACAGGAAGGTTCCCCCCGATTTCTGTCCCGGGACCGGCCGGCCAGGAGGAGATTGGCCTGGGGGTTGGAGTCAGGGGGACCGATGGCGTTCCTGAAGCTGTTGGGGCTGGGGTATGAGATGAAGTTGGGGTGGGAGTTGGCGGAATAATCGTCGAAAAAACTGTCGGTGATGGGGTGGGAGATGGGGGCAAAATCGTCGGAGTCTTTATTGGAGTGGCGGCTTGAGGGAAAGGCGTTGGTGTTGGTGGTATCTCCCCTGTCTGGCCGTTCCACCCGGCCAGTTGAGCCCAGAGCCACCAGGCCGCCCGCCCCTTGAGGACGCAGTTTATCCTTGCCTTGTTCCCGGGACCGTTACAGTGGGCGCAGCTCGAACAGCCGGTTGTCAGCAGTTCCAGCTCGGAACCGGGATTCGCGTCGATCCATTCTTCTCCCCAGTTTCCCCCAGTGTAGTATAATTCGTCGGTCATGTTCAGGTCCCAGTAGTAGTTTCCGTCGGGGTCGTAGGCTTCGATATCCGCGAAATCGAATAAGATCCGATTGAAAGTTGAGCAATGCTGCCGGATCAGCTGGTTGTTATAATGGACATGGCCGTCTCCGTTCGCGTCGGGGTCGGTGTAAAAATTTTCCCCCTGTCCCTGGGCATGGCCGGTCATGAAGACAAACTTGACCGGGTATAGTGCTGCCCGGGAAGCGGTTCCTCCCTCACTATATTCCGAGATCAGAATTTCCATATTGTCCACGTAGCGTTGGGCATTATGTATATTGATACTGCACCAGGACCAGACGATAACGTTGACGTGATAGTTGGCGGCATTATCGAGGAGGTTCCGGGTAGCTGTTACCCAGGGAGTGACGCCGTTGCCGTCTATGTAATCTCCCTGGCTCAGATCGGCGCAGCCGGAGATGCCGTAATCATCCAGGTCCAGACCGGATGAGCCATTATCCGACCATTCATATTTTGTCCCGAATGCGGCGAAGTTCTCCAGGGAGTTCATCCCGGTGATCAGCTGGCTGCCGTGGGAAGTATGCTGGTAGGCGATATGGAGATCGCTCTTGCCTGGGTGATCCAGCTGTCAGGAATCTGAGAGAGGTTAGTGCAGGTATGATCGATAACCATCGCCTGCGTAAAAGCCGGTGGAGCGGGTCCGATTATTCCCAGAGAGAAGATCAGGGTTGCCGCTATCTTATTTATTTTCCTCATTATCATGATTTTGGAAATTTAGTTTAGCAAGGAGAAATATGACTATTGTCAAACACATACTTTATTATTATATTATCGCACACCAGAAGGTCGATAACAAGGAAACCGGATAATTATTTTAGTACAGTTTAAATAGATTCCCGCTGATCGTTGTTCAAAAATAAAGTAGCGACCGAAGGGAGCTAATTTATTGACCACGGAAAAGAAGACAATCACACCCGAAGAGTTTTTTCGGGAAGAGGGGGAACTCTCCCGACTCCATCCCCGGTATGATTATCGCCCCCAGCAGGAAGAGATGGCCGAAGCGGTCCGCAAGACCATCGAGAAGGAAGGCATATTGATGGTGGAGGCGGGTACCGGGGTAGGGAAGAGCCTTGCCTATCTTTACCCCTTCGTTCTTTACGCGATCCGGACCGGGAATAAGGTGGCTGTCTCTACCGGCACCAAGACTCTCCAGAGGCAGCTGATGGAACAGGATATTCCTTTTCTCTCCGAGGCTGCCGGTCTTGATATCCGCTCCGAACTCTGCGTGGGGGTTAATAATTATCTCTGTCTCTATCGGATGGCCCAGGCCGGAGAGCAGGGGCTTTTCGAGAGCAAGAAATCAGCCGCACAGTATCAGGAGATCGCCGACTGGTCGGTGGAGACGGATACCGGTCTCCAGCATGAGCTTGATTTTAACCCCCGGGGGGATGTCTGGGGAGCGGTCCGGGCGGAGTCCGACTTCTGTCTCTGGAAGAAGTGTCCATTATTTGAAGAGTGTTTTTATGTCCGGGCCCGGATGCGCCGGGAGATGGCCGATGTCCTGGTGATGAACCATCACCTCTTCTTCGCCAATCTGGCCTCCGGCGGCATGATTCTTCCGCAGTTCAAAGCGATAGTCTTTGATGAAGCTCATCTCTTAGAAGATATCGCCACCGATTTCCTCGGGTATGAGGTCTCCAACTACCGGATTCCAAAACTGTTGAACTATCTCTACAGTAAGCGGAGCGGGAAAGGTTTTATTCCCGCCCGGATTGAGGAAGGGGAAGTGCTGGCATCCTGGCATCTCCGGATTGAGGAACTCCGTGACGCGAATGCGGCTTTCTTCGACGAGCTGGAAGAGAAATGGAGGGATACATTTCGGACCGTTCGTCTGGAAGAACCTAATTTTGTCGTCGACACTCTCTCCGGGCCGCTGGGACTGCTGGAGGATAGCCTGGAGGAGCTGAAAGATACCATCACCGACGACGAGAGTCTGGAAGAGCTCAAGACCTATATCAAGCGCTGCCAGAAGATCCGGGAGGAACTGACCGCCATTATTACGATGGAAGCCAACGAGACCGTTTACTGGTATAGCCGGGAAGAGCACGGCCGCCGCCTCCGCCAGATTCTCCACATGGCTCCGATAGAAGTGGGCGATTATTTAAAACCCGTCCTCTGGGAGAAGTATGGCCCGGTAGTGCTGACCTCTGCCACCATCTCCACCCGGGGAGATTTTGCTTATCTTAGGAATCGGCTGGGTCTGGAGGTCTGCGAGGAGCTGAGCTTGAGTTCCCCGTTTGATTATGAGAACCGGGTTATGGTCTACACCGACCCCCGGATTCCCGATCCCGGCCGGAGGAGAGAGGAGTATGAGGAGCGGATAATCCAGGATATCGGGAGGTTGATAATCCTCTCCGGCGGCGGGGTTTTCGTTCTCTTTACCAGTTTTCGGGTGCTTAATATGGCTTTTGAGCGGCTCTCCGGTCCGCTGGCGGAGTACGGCTGCCTCAGGCAGGGGGATAAGAATCGGTACACTCTCCTGGAAGAGTTCCGCGCTCATCCCACTTCGGTTCTCTTCGGGACTACCAGTTTCTGGCAGGGAGTTGATGTCCCGGGGGATAGCCTGAAGACGGTAATAATCACCAAGCTTCCCTTCGCGGTCCCGAATGACCCGGTAACTGAGGCCCGGATCGATCTGATCAGAGAGAGGGGAGGGAATCCATTCAAGGAGTATCAGGTTCCCATGGCGATCATTATGCTCCGGCAGGGTTTCGGAAGATTGATGCGTCATAAAGAAGATTATGGGATAGTAGCCATCCTCGATCCGCGCATCCGGAACCGGGGCTACGGCAAGGACTTTTTCTCATCTCTCCCCGCCTGCCGGGTGACTTCACAGATGGCTCAACTGGATGATTTTCTCAAGAATATTAAGTTGGAAAATAGAGAGGAGGAGGGAAGAGGAGGGAGTAACAGTGAGGAGAAGGGAATAGCAGGGAGCAGCAGGGAGGAGTAGGGAACAGCAAGGAATAGCAGGGAGGGGGAGGGCCGCTCCGGGGAAAGGACCCGTCCGACCTGTCTGACTCGTCTGATCAGTCTGATCCGCCCGATCCGTCAGATGAAAAAATCACGAAGTTGAATTAGGGGAATGAAAAGTAATGATTGAATCGCTCCGGGTAAAAAATTTAGCTATTGTGGAAGACGCCGCGATGACATTCGGCCCGGGCCTGAATGTTATCACCGGGGAGACCGGGGCCGGGAAATCCATCCTGATCGGGGCGCTCGGACTTCTTCTCGGAGAACGGGCGGATAAGACCATGGTCCGGTCCGGGGAGAAAGGGGGGAGCGTGGAGGCGGTCTTTCACCTCTCCGATCCTTCCGGAGTTGACGGCCTACTGGAGGAGATGGGACTCGATCCTCTGGCCGAAGGTACGCTGATCATCCGGAGAATTCTTCCGATCTCCGGTTCCGGGAGGGTCTTTATCAACGATTCTCCCTCTACCGTACAGGCTTTAAAGAAGATCGGGGATCTCCTGGTCGATCTCCATGGCCCCCACGATCATCAGTCTCTCCTGGACCCGGATTTTCAGCTGGATCTTCTGGATGCTTTCGGGCGGTTGAAGAAGGAACGGACCGGTTACGGGAAAGCTTATAGGGAGATGATCAAGCTGGAAGCGTCACGTCGGGTTTTGGATGGTGACGATCAGGCCGTCGCCCGGCAGATCGATCTCCTCCGTTATCAGGTGCGGGAGATCGCCGCGGCGGGGGTCGGGGAGATTGATGAAGAGGATCTGAAGCGGGAACACTCCGAATCGGCCAACGCTCAACGCATCCTGGAACTGGCGGATGGGGTTTGTGGAGGGCTGACCGGGGAGGAGGAATCGGCGTTCAGTATCCTGGCATCGATCCGATCCGCGCTCATAGAACTGGGCCGTCTGCTGCCGGATGGCGACAGCTGGGAGGATGAGGCGGAGGGAATCGCCATCGGGATACAGGAACTCTCAGATCAGATCGCCACCCGAATTGGCCGGATTGAAATTTCACCGGAGAGGGCGGAAGAGTTGGAAGATCGCATATCCGCGCTCCAGAAACTGAAACGGAAGTATGGCGGGACGACGGAGGAGATTCTGCGATATTTCGCGGAAGCGGAGAAAGAATTGGAAGATCTTGAGACCCGGGAAGAGAGAATCGCGGAAGTGGAAGAAGAGCTGGCGAAACAGGAGAAGCTGGTCCGGACCGCGGGGAAGAAGCTGGGGCAGGCGCGCCGGAAGGCGGCCGGGAAACTGGAAAAGGCGATCACCGCCGCGCTCAATGATCTTGGATTTCCTCATGGAGTCTTTAACGTTGCCGTCCGGGATTGTCCGCCCCGATCTTCCGGTATGGATGAGGTTGAATTTGATTTCGCTCCCAATGCCGGTGAAGCCTCCCGCCCCTTAAGGGCGATAGCTTCCAGCGGAGAGATCTCCCGGGTGATGCTGGCGTCCAAGGCGATCCTGGCCGAACACGACCGGATTCCGGTCCTGGTCTTTGACGAGATCGACGCCAACCTGGGCGGTGAGATGGGTAACGCCGTCGGGGAGAAACTGAAGGCGGTAAGCTGTAACCACCAGGTCATCTGTATTACCCACCTCCCCCAGGTGGCGGTTTTCGGAGAGAGTCATCTGGTAGTCTCCAAGGATGTCCGGGCCGGCCGTACCCTGACCGGGATTACGGCGGCCGAGGGAGAAAGCCGGGTGGAGGAGGTGGCCCGGATGCTGGGTGGACGGGACCTGACCACCGTCACCCTGGAGCACGCCCGGGAGATGCTTTCGAATGTTATGGGGAATGGGGCCCCGAAAAATGCCACCGGCATCTCGGGGTAAAAATAGGGAATGGGGCCCTGGGAACTCCTGTGGTTATACCCCCCTTGAACCCGGGGATTCTCCCCGGGCTTAGATGTTGAACCCCGTTGGGGTTCTTTTTGTGTGTTGTGTCTGGGTGTATTCCCGGGGTTTCACCCCGGGCTTAGATGTTGAACCCCGTTGGGGTTCTTTTTGTGTGTTGTGTCTGGGTGTATTCCCGGGGTTTCACCCCGGGCTTAGATGTTGAACCCCGTTGGGGGGCATTTTTTTTGGGGGGTATGGGACGTGTATCCCGGGGATCCTCCCCGGGTTTATATGTGATACCCCTTCGGGGTATTTGGGGACCCCAACGGGGTCCGACATTTCAACCCCGGGTTTTACCCGGGGATAATGCCTGGTCCGCCCAACCAACCATGGACCCCAACGGGGTCCAACATTTAAGCCACGGGTTCCACCCGTGGGTATATGCCGTCCCCCCCAAACCCCCGGCCCCGCATTCCGCGGGGCAAGATCTTCATTCCCAAACATATCGTTCGTTAAATGGAATATTGTGTTTTTTTAAAAATGCCCGATATTCATCCTGAAAAGACGCGCGCTTATGGTGCTCCATTTGATTGTCGATATATTTTGCCACTTCATCAACCCGTGATTCGCTCACCGAAAATATCCCATACCCATTCTGCCAATGAAACTGGGCGAAATCTGGGTTCAGATGGGACCACTCCTGTTTTTTTATCCAGGAACTGCTTTCACGTTTAACCGTCGCCACCACGTCGGCGATGGTTTTGGTGCGGGATTGGGAATAAAGGATATGTACATGATCGGTGGTCACACCGATACGCATCAACGGGCATCCCTGGTTTTTTAGAATGCCGGTGATATAGCCCGCGGTTTCGTCCCTCATTTTGGCTAATCGAAAAACCCGCCGCCGATCTTTGGTGCTGAAGATCAAATGCATGGATATGCGGGCCAATGATTGGGGCATTATCCGCTCCTTAATTCAATGATGTTGAACCCCGTTGGGGTTCTTTTTTTTGTTTGGTGTTACGGGATATTTCCCGGGGATTCTCCCCGGGTTTACATGTGATACCCCTTTGGGGTATTTTGGGGCCCCCAACGGGGTCTTACATCTCAGCCCCGGGTTTTAACCCGGGGATAACAACCGTTACCCCCCAACAACCATGCACCCTGAAGGGGTGCAACATCCCAGGTCTTGATTTTGATGTTGAACCCCTTTGGGGTTCGTTTTCTTTTTTTTGGTGGATCGGGGTATATCCCGGGGTTTCACCCCGGGTTTAAATGTTAAACCCCTTCGGGGTATTTTTGGACCCCAACGGGGTCCCATGTTTCAGCCCCGGGTTCCACCCGGGGATAATGCCCGTTACGTCCCAACCAACCATGGACCCCAACGGGGTCCAACATGTAAGCCCCGGGTTCCACCCGGGGATAATGCCCGTTACGTCCCAACCAACCAGGGAC
>Ga0180435_10001547_pt1 | contig 23829 bp, 17 predicted proteins | sample SS_ome_3_FD_132467 | JGI IMG/M metagenome (GOLD analysis project Ga0180435, IMG submission 132467) | Hypersaline lake sediment archaeal communities from the Salton Sea, California, USA - SS_3_S_1 metaG | ecosystem: Environmental > Aquatic > Non-marine Saline and Alkaline > Hypersaline >... | reverse complement strand
GGCATTCATATGAGCCGACCGAGATGTATGGCGAAAACTACGGCTATCGATCGGGCCTCAATCGCTCGATGGTCCGCCACCTGCACCACCGTGTGGCGGAGGTCAGGCGGCGGGTCAGCCTGGAGGCAGGCGATGTGGTGCTCGATATCGGCAGCAATGATTCGACGACGCTCCGAACCTACGGCGACAACGGCTATCGCCTTGTGGGCATTGATCCGTCGGCTGGCAAGTTCCGGCAGTATTACCCCGAATGGGTCGAGTGCGTCCCCGACTTCTTCTCCGCCGACACCTTCCGGGCCCACCTTGGCAAGGGCCGGGCAAAGATTGTGACGAGCATCGCGATGTTCTACGACTTGGAGGACCCCACCGACTTCATGCGGCAGGTTCGCGATGTGCTCGCCGAGGACGGGGTCTGGGTCTTTGAGCAGAGCTATCTGCCTCTGATGGTCGAGCGGGATGCCTACGACACGATTTGCCATGAGCATGTCAGCTACTACGCCCTGCGGCAGATCGACTGGATGGCCCGTCAGGCCGGCCTGAAGATCCTCGATGTCGAACTCAACGACATCAACGGCGGCAGCTTCTGCGTGACGGTGGCCCACGAGGGCTCTCGGCATGCCTCAAACGACTGGCTCGTTGAAGCGATTGCCGAGCGGGAGGAGCGGCTTGGCTACGGCGGCAATGAAACCTTCGATCGTTTCCGCGATCGGATCTTCAGCCACCGCGACGAACTGACGGCGCTCGTAAGCAGCCTCAATGCCTCGGGCAAGCGGGTTTACGGCTATGGAGCGAGCACCAAAGGCAACGTGCTCCTGCAGTTTTGCGGCTTCACCGAACAGGACATCCCCGCAATTGCGGAGGTCAACGAAGACAAGTTCGGCTGTGTCACGCCGGGCACCCGGATTCCGATCGCCTCCGAGGCAGAGGTCAAGGCGAGCGGGCCCGACTATCTGGTGGTCCTGCCGTGGCACTTCCGCGAGAACATCGTCTCCCGGGAGCAGGCATATCTCGACGAGGGCGGAACGCTGCTGTTCCCCCTGCCGGCCGTAGAGATGGTAGCCCGTGAAGCGATTGTGCGTCGGGCGGCCTGACGGGTCGGGTGGAACGGATCCACGGGTCCTGAGGAATCGAATTCAGGCGTTCACGACAGACCAGCAGGGAGGCAGGTCATGGTGGCAAAAGTTCGAGCCGAACTTCGACGATTCGAGCGGCGGTGGCTGCGTCCGCTTTTCGAACGAGTCAAAAAACCGAGATATCTCAGGGCCGGGCTGCCCCCCGAGGCGGATCCTCTCGAGGAACTGCTTGTCGCTCTGCTGCGGTCGCAGATCAGGCACAACCGGATGCAGGCCGGCTTCTGGACGGCAGGGCTCGAGAGCCTCCGCGATGTCTGGCGGAAAAAGGATGCCGGGAGCCAGGCCGATCTGGAGCAGCTCGTCAACGGGCTGCTGGCGATCGATGCACCGTCCGCCAGTTTCAGGGAGGCGGGCTGAGGCGGCCCGCCGCCCGATCATGCCACCGATGCGAATCCTTGCCGACATCCGCTGCCTGCAGGACGAGAACTATGCCGGCCGCGGTGTCGGATCACATGCCGCCTGCCTGCTCGAGGCAATCCGTGACCGGATCGGCACCGCCGAGATCATCGGCCTTGTCGACCCGGCCATCGGTGAGGTCGACCATCGTCACAAAGGTCTCTGTGACACACTGCGGCCGGCCTTTGTCTCCATCGATGCCAGCACGCCCACGATCCTGCTCTCGCTGTCGCCGATGACCCACGACACGCGGCTGCCGGCGATGCTGATCGACCGGCCCAACGTGTTTCCCGTGGCGGTGGTCTACGACTTCATACCGCTGGAGTTTCCCCAGCGATATCTCGCGGCGCAGGCCGCGAAGTTCGCCTATGCCGCGGCGACCACCTGGCTGGCGGCTCACCGGGCTTTTTTCCCGATTTCGGAGCACTCCGGCCACGAACTTGTCCGCCGGCTTCATGTCGCCCGCCGCGACGTGCACGTCACTGGCGTGGCCCTGCGGCCGTCGTTTGCGTCGCTGCTCGCCGCTCAACCGACGGTCGCCGTCCCTGCCGACGCGGCGGACGAGACGATGTTGTTCGTGGGCGGGCCCGATCCGCGAAAAAACCTGGAAACAGTGGTCGAAGCCCATGCCCGACTGGTGGCGGCGGGCCGCAACCTGGAACTGGTCGTGGCCGGCGGCTACCCGCAGGCCTGGCGGGATCAATGCCGCGGCGGCCCGGCTGCCGAGAGGATTCGCTTTCTCGACCGGGTCGACGACGAGGAGCTTGCCGGGTGGTATCGCCACGCCCGCGTCACGGTCTCGGCATCGATGGCCGAGGGCTTCTCGATGCCGGTGGTGGAGGCGGCCGCCTGCGGAGGGCTTTCGCTCGTCTCCGACATACCGGCCCATCGTGAACTCGTCGATGATGCCGCCTGCCGCTTCGCCGCGAGCGATGCCTGTGAACTTGCGGCGAAGGCTGCCGGCTTTCTCGATGATCCGGCCGCCCGTGAGCGGGCCGCCGGCCGGCAGCGAGCCGCCGCGATGCGATTCACCGCCGAGGCTGTCGGCGGGCGATTCATGGACGGGCTGTTGGAACGCTTCGAGCAGTTTGCCCGACGGCCCCGCAGGAGCCGTCGGCGGGCGATTGCGGTGGTCACACCTTTCCCGCCGGACCGCTCCGGTGTGGCCGACTACTCGATGCGATCGATCGAGGCCCTCGCCGAGCATGTCGATGTCGACGTATACACCGACCAGCCCGAGCCGATCGCGTGTCCGGCGGTGCGGGCCTTCCACCCGATCTCCTCGGCCGCCTGGCTGCGTCCCGACTACGACACAACGCTGGCGGTCGTGGGCAATTCCCATTTCCACACCAGGATCATCGAACTGCACCAGCGGTTCGGGGGGCCATGCCTCATACATGACAACCGCTTGGCCGAACTCACCGCCTGGTGGAAGGGCGCCGATTACCTGCGGGCCATCGCCGAGCGATCGCTCGACCGCCCCGTGAAGCTGCACGAAGTTCGCGAATGGCTCGCCGATCCCGGTCAGCTTCCCTCGATGTTCTATGAGGAGGTGATCGACAAGGCCTTCCCGCTGCTGGTCCACAGCCGGGGCATTCAGGAGAGCGTCTCCCAAATCTACGGAATCGAGGCGGCCTACCTACCGTTTTGCCTCTACCGTAATTTCAGCTCCGACGAGATCGCCGAGGATGCCCGCCGGCATGCCCGGGCCGCCCTGGGCGTGTCGCCCGGCGAGGTGATGATCGTCACGCTGGGCCTGGTCGATGCGGTGAAGTCACCGCAGACCTGCATCGATGCGGTAGCTCGGCTGAGGGCTGCCGGCCACGATGCCCAGCTCCACTTTGTCGGCGAGTCAGCCGCGATCCGCGACGAACTCGCGCTGCAGGCCCGCTCCGCGGGGATCGACCGTTGCGTGCATTTTTCGGAGGACTGGCTGCCGGAGGAGGATTACCGCCGCTACCTGGTGGCGGCCGACTTGGGAATCCAACTGCGAAATCATTTCTTCGGTGGGCTTTCCGGGGCCCTGCTCGACTGCATCGCCGCCGGCCTGCCCACGGTGGCCAATCGCGACCTTGCCGAGGCGCTGGAGTCGCCGGGATATGTCGTACGCGTGCCCGATCGGCCCGATGCCGCATCGCTCGCAGCGGGCCTCGAGGAGGCCGCCCGGCTCGGCAGCCGTGCCGCGACTGAGCCGCAGCGGCTGGAGTTTGCGGGTGAGCACTCGTTTGTCATCTACGCCGAGCGGCTGCTGGAGCTGCTCGTGGAACCGGCGACCGTGGCGCATGCGTCAAACACCCGTCATTTCCGAAGCACCGTGGGAGCGTGAAGCCATGACACCCACCGGACGCTTCCCGCGAATCCTCGTAGATGCCTCGTTCACTGCGGGAGTCGAGACACCCTCCGGCGTGCACCGCGTGGTGACCCGCAGCTGGCAGTCCATCGAGCGGCTCGGTCGCCAACGCGGTCTGGAGGTTGGTCGTGTGCGGGCCAAAAAAGACCGCTTCACACTGCTCGAGCCGGGAACGCTGGGAGCCGGCCGTGTGTCCACGGCTGCCGGTGTGCTGAGCTGGCTTCCTTGGCGACCGCAGCCATCCCTGCCGGCACGTGGTATCGCATGTCCCACCGCAGGTGCCGCAGTCACTCCGACCGAGGGCGATCTGCTGCTTCTGCCCGACGCCTACTGGGCCTGCCCGAATGTCTGGCCAGCGGTGGCCGCGGCCCGTGAGGCGGGCGCCTTCGCGGTGCCGTTGGTCTATGACCTGATCCCGATGCAGCATCCGGAAATCTATGGGGAGGCCGGTGCGGCGATGTTCCGAGGCTATCTAGAACAACTTCTGGCACATGACGATGCGGTGGCGACGATCTCCGGAAGCGTGGCGGAGGAACTCTCGGCCTGGATCGATACGGAATGGGCCGGTCCCCGGCCCACCGTGATCCCCTGGCGGCTCGGCTGCGACCTGCCCCGATCGGATGGACGTGTCCGGTCGCATCTGAACCAGCTTTTTTCCTGTCGCGGTCCCGGGTCTCCCTACCTGATGGTCGGCTCGCTCGAGCCCCGCAAAAACCATGCTTTTGTGCTCGATGCCTTCGAGCGGCTGTGGTCCGATTCAGCGACCGCCGATGTGCGACTGGCCTTTGTGGGCTGCCCCGGCTTCAAGTCGGAGCCACTCGTCGAGCGGATCAAAGCCCATCCCTTGCTTGGCAGCAGGCTCTTTCATTTCACCGACCTTGACGATGCCGAACTCGCCCATGCCTATGCCCACGCCCGCGGGCTCGTCTTCGCCTCGATTGCCGAGGGCTTCGGTCTGCCGATCAGCGAGAGCCTGCAGCATGGGCAGCAGGTTTTCGCCAGCGACCTGCCGATCCACCGCGAGGTGGCCGGTGCCGACTGCCGCTTCTTCCCGCTGGGTGATGTCGAAGCACTCACCGAGCTTGTGCGGGGCTTCGAGGCAGAGCATGACAACGCCCCAGTGCCGCGAAGAACGGTTGTCGAGCCGCGGAACTGGCAGTCCGCCGCCGAGACACTCATCGATGCACTCGGGGAGTTCGCGATGCAGCCTGTCCTGGGGTCACGGCTGGCATCCTGAAGAGTCCCGAAAGGCTCAGCCACCGATTCAACACGTTCCCACGAATACTGAGAGGTTTCCATGTCACGTCGCCTGCTGCCCCGCACACGCTGGCCCAAGAAGCTCCGTCCGCCCAAGCCATTTCCCGATATCAGCCATCTGCTGCACCATCTTCGCGGGCGGGAGTTTGCTCGGCTGCCCAAGGGGATCCGTCGCCTGGTGAGCGTGGGCTGTGCGGGCACCTGGTACTTCGACTGGATCGAGCAGACCTGCGGTCCGATTCCACACCACGTGGGCGTGGAGTTTTACATGCCCCGGCCCGAGACCCTGCCGGAGAACGTGACCTGGATCGCCAACACCGCGGGGAGCATGCCCGAAGTGGCCGATGCCTCGGCCGACGCGATCTTCTCCGGCGAGAACCTCGAGCATCTCTGGCCCGAGGAGGTGACGGGGTTCCTCCTGGAGAGCCACAGGATTCTCGAACACAACGGCCTGCTCGTGATTGACAGCCCCAACCGCGCGATTACCAGCCGGCTCAACTGGAGCCACCCGGAGCATACCGTCGAACTCACGGTGCCCGAGATCGTGCGGCTCGTCGAGCTTTCGGGCTTCGATGTCACGCGCTGCGCGGGGCTGTGGCTCTGCGAGGATTTGCAGACCGGCTCGCTGCTGCGTTTCGATGCGATGGATCGCTTCGGACGCAACTCGCTCTCGCGACGGTCTCGTAAGGCAGAGCGACATCCCGAGAAGTCATTCATCTGGTGGATCGAGGCCCGCAAGACTGCCCGTAAACCGCAGGCGGAGCTCGTTCGCGAAGAGATGGCTCGCATCTTCGCCGAGGCATGGCCCGAGCGATGCCGTCGGGTGCAGTCGCTCGTCGGCCGACGGGAGGGCGACTGGATCGCCGCCGATGGCCGTGGCGGGATGCTGATGTATGGTCCCTATATGGCGATCCGCGGCGGCCGCTACCGGGCGACCTTCGATCTTGCCTGCGATCCGGCGTCGCCGGCGTCTGCGGGACATGTGGCAAGCTGCGACATCCTCTCCGGGGCGAGCGACACGCCCCTTGCCGCGGCGGAGATCGTCGGCCCGAGCCACGATGGCAGCGGACGCTTCCGCGTGCGGCTGCCGTTTACCGTGGAGGGCACGACCTTCGGGATTCAATTCCGCGTGGTGGTTCCTGAGGGTGTGCCGTTGAAAGTGGCGGCCGGCGTGGGAATCGAGCCGCTCGATGCGGCTGCCGACATGACCGTGGCTCCGGCGGTGACCCGCAACGCCGCCCCCCCCGACGTGACCCACGACCGGGCGATCGCCGAGGCCTTTACCACCGCGTATGGTCGACCGATTGCCGGTGAAGAACTCCAGCGCCTGCGGGAGATCGTGGCCGAGATGCCACGGGTCGACCGGCGGCGAGTATTTCGCGCGGCAATCGCCGCCTTCGATCATCAGCATCACGTCACTCCCTTTCGCGTGCGGCTGGCCGATGACGATGTTCGCTTTGCCGAGATCGACGGCGTGGCCGTGGCCACCGACCCGACCGATCTTGCAGTCGGTGTGCCGCTGGGGCATGGCGGCTACGAGCGGCATCTGCGGAATTTCTGGGCCGGACGGCTCGGCCCCGGGATGACCTTTCTCGATGTGGGTGCCAACATTGGCGGCTTTACGATGCTTGCGGCGAAGCTGGTCGGCCCACAGGGCTCGGTATTCGCCTACGAGCCGAACGCTGAAAACTGCCGTCTGATCCAGCTCGGAGGCGACCGCAACGGGTTTACCAACATCCGCCTGCAGCCGGTGGGTCTGGGTGACTCCAACGGTGCTGCCATCTTCACCACCGCGATCGGCTCCAATGGCAGGCTTCTGCTCGAGGGTCTCAATCCCACCGGTGCCGACGGTTCGGTGATCCCGCTACGAAGGCTCGATGATGAGCCGATTGCCGGGCCAATCCACGGCATCAAGATCGATGTCGAGGGCTGCGAGGGACTCGTCGTCGCGGGTGCCGCAGCCACGATCGACCGGTGGCGTCCGGTGGTGACCGTCGAGTTCAGCCCGCACATGCTGCGGCAGATCGGCGGCACGACGCCGGAGAGCCTGCTGGGCTTCTTCACGTCGCGGGACTATCGGGTCTTTCGGATCGTGCCCGATGCCGCGGAATCGCTCGAGCCGGTGGAGGATGTGGAGTCCTTCGCTGCCCGGTCAATCGCCGAAGGCAGCCTGCATGACATGGCCTTCATTCCCCGCGAGGCCGCCTGATTGCCTCGTAGGACATTGCCACCATGCCAGCAGACCCGATCACAATCCTGATCCCGACCTGCAACCGCGGCGACGTGCTCGGTGATGCCTTGGCCACCTGCCATGCGCAGCGGGATGTCGAAGGCCGGACGGTGTTCCTGGTAAGCGACAATGCCAGCGAAGATGCCACACCGGAGGTGATTCAACGGGCGGCTCGGCGGGATCCGCGGGTTCGCTCGATTCGCACCTCCCAGCGGCTGGGAATGGCCGATCACTGGGAGTTCGCCCTCGACCATGTCAGCGAGGGATGGGTCGGGATCATCGGAGACGATGACGGCCTGTTGCCTCGGGCGATCGCCAGCCTGCGGGCGGCGATGCGTCAGCATCCGGATATCGAGGCAATCTGCTGGCCCTACAGTTTTTACATCTATCCCGACGAGCAGAAGCCCTGGGTCTCGGGCCTGATGGGCTTGGCGACGAAGCCGGCCGGGGAACTGTGCGACGGCCTGGCCTGGTTGGCCCGGCTGGCCGACTTTCGTTCGGCCTGGTACGGGGAGCTTCCACGGGTCTACCACGGCCTGGTGCACACCCGGCTGCTGGAGCGGATCCGGGCCATCACCGGTCGCCGCTGCCTGACGCGAATTCCCGATATCTCGCTGGCGGTGGCTGTTGCCGCGAGCTGCGGCCGATTCCTCAAGCTCCCGTTGGCGGCAAGCCTGTTCGGCTCCTCGAAGCACAGCACCGGTGCCGCCTCACAGGGGGTCGGCAATGACGAGATCTATAGTCGATTCGAACGCGATAGCCGAACGCCGGTCGACCTCGGTCTGCCACGGCTGCGGTCGGTCAGCTCAATGGTGCTCGAGGCGATCCTTGCCGCCCGCGAGACGGGCCTTCTATCCGGCTCGATCAGCATCGACCTCGAAACCGCCCTCACCCGCATCTTTTTCGAGAATGCCGCCCTCCCGCTGCCCGATGATGCCAGCCGTGTCGCGGAGTTTGCCGAGCGGCTCGGGCTCCGTGAACATCATGCCTTTTTGAAGGCGATCAATGCCAGCGAGCAACAGCGCGAACAACTCCTGGCCAGACTCGCGGCAACCGGCTACACACCCCGACACGATTATCTCAAGCAGATCCTGCCGGAGCGGGCAGCGGGCATATCGGCGGCCGTGCGGATTGCCCACCGCGAGCATCGCCGGATCCGCCCGGAGACTCTCCCGCCGGGAACTCGACGTTCATTGGCGGTGAGGTGGCGACGGCTGCGGAGCGATGTGTCAAAAACAGCCGGACAGCTCGCACGCTGGCGAGGAAGGGATCCCTCGACCCCGCCCATTCGGCCGCATCGCTTCGCCCGGAAGTATCCCAAGCTCTACGCCCCCCGGCGGGGGTGGGATGATTCGAGAAACCTGCAATCGCAACTGTGCCGCTACGGCACACTCGATTCGCCGACCTTTCGCGATTGGGCGGCCCGACTCCACGAGCGGTGGCGGCCGCATCGCAAGCTCTGGGAACTGGCCTTCATCTGCCAAGCCCTCGCCGAGCGGGGCTTGCTTGCCGCCGGCCAGCGTGGCCTGGGCTTCGCCGTGGGCACCGAGAAACTGCCCGCGGTCTTCGCCGCCGCGGGCTGCGAGATCACGGCCACCGACCTCGACTCGTCCGACGAGCGGCGGCGACCCTGGGCTGATACCGGCCAGTGGGCTGAGTCACTCGACGCACTGAATGCCCACGGGCTGTGTGATGAGCGAGTCTTTCGCGAGCGGGTCGAGTTCCGTCCGGTCGATATGAACTTCATTCCGCAGGACCTCACCGGCTACGACTTCACCTGGTCGACCTGTTCCTTCGAGCACTGCGGCTCACTCGATCTGGGGCTGAACTTTCTCGAGCGGCAGATGGCATGCCTCAAGCCGGGAGGCTTCGCGGTGCATACCACCGAGTTCAATCTCTCGAGCAACGAAGAGACGCTCGCCACCGGGCCGTGCGTGATCTACCGCCTGCGGGACATCGAGGAGATCTGCCATCGCCTCGGGGAGGCGGGCCACGGGGTGGCGCCACTCGACGTCGATCCCGGCCACCGGCCGCTCGACCGGCACATCGACACGCTTCCCTACTGTGACTGGGATTCCGAGGCGTCGAAGACGATCAAGCACCTACGGCTGAACCTCGCCGGCTATGCCTCGACCTCGATCGCGCTGATCATCCGCAAGGCGGCCTGACAGGGCCGGCAGCCACCGCAATCGTGCCACCGACAAGGTACCGCAACGACAACAAAGGCCTCTGATGATTTCCTACGCCCAGAATTTCGAGGACGTCGTGCTCGAGCGGGTCTTCCATGCGACCCCAGCCGGCCGCTACATCGACATCGGGGCCTACGACCCCGAGATCGACTCGGTGACAAAACATTTCTATGATCGTGGCTGGGCGGGTGTGAACGTTGAGCCGATTTCCAGCTTCCACCACAAGTTCGTGGAACAGCGGCCGCGTGATCTCAATCTGAATGTCGCGGTGGGAAGCAGAGTGGGTGAGGTCGAGTTTCACGAATGGGGTGATACCGGGCTCTCGACCTACACTGAAGTCTTCGACCCCACGGTCCTGGTCGAGATGGGTATCGAACGGACGACCAAGGTCGTGTCGCTGACGACGCTTGCGGAGATCGCCCGCCAGGCGGGGTGGGTCGAGGTGGACTTTCTCAAAATCGACGTGGAGGGTGCGGAGCGGGACGTTCTGCTCGGTGGGGACTGGAGGAATTTCCGTCCACGGGTGATCCTGCTCGAGGCGATCAAGCCGAAGCTTCCCGGCTGCGATCCCCACTCATTCGAGCCGACCTGGCCGGAGTGGGAAGGGCTGCTCTTGGAGAACGGCTACGAGTATGCCCTCTTTGACGGCCTCAACCGTTTCTATCACCGAAGCGAGGAACCGCAGTTACGCGGTCCGCTGAGTTACCCGGCGAACATCACAGACGGTTTTGTGCTGCGTCAGGGTCATGCCATGGCCAACGTGGCGGCAGCCTGAGAATTGCTACCGCCTGAGGGTGTGGGCGGTGCCCCGCAGGGGGATGGATGATTCCGCCTCGATCGCGGCGAAGGCGAGCATGCGGGCCATCGCCGGGTCGCTCACCTCCTCGGCGGCGAAGTCGTCGACCGCCACGCCGGCACCCCACTGCCGCAGTCCGACGCCACCGGCACCGGTGATGGCGGTGTCGCTGGCGGTGGCCACCACCGAGCCGTTGAAGGAGAGCGACAGCGAACTGCCCACGACCGTGAACTCGAGCAGGCCGGCCGAGCCGCCGGCCGCCCCGGAGGCGAGGAGTGTCCACTGTCCGCCGACATTCCGCCAGATGGTGCCCACCGCATTGGCCCCGCGGCCGACGATCGCCCCGAGGTACATGTCGGAATCACCATCACCACTGTGGCGGGCGGCGAGCCCGGCGGAAATCCCCTGGGCCACGTCGACGGTGGCGGTCAGGCGGACATCGGCGGCGGCTGCGTCATTGAGGGTCGCCACCGAAGCCTTCGAACCTTCCGAGATCACCCGGCCGCCGCTGGTCCGGAAGCCGCCGGCGGTGATTCCGAAGGTGGCCGGCAGGCGGCCGCCGGAAGTGCTTTCGAAATCATCGGCGAACGGCAGGCTCGCCGGCTCCGGCGTGGCCGGGGTCAGTTCGTTGGCGGTGAAGTCATCGGCGGTGCTGCCGATGCCCCAGTAACGCAGGCCGACGGTTCCCGGGCCGGTGATGGCCGAGTCGGTGGCGGTCGTGAGCAGCTTGCCGTCAAGTGAGAGGGAGAGGGAGCTTCCCTCCACGGTGAACTCCATCAGCCCGGCGCTCTTGCCCGCGGCGTTGATCGAGAGCAGGGTCCACTGCCCGCCGACGTTCCGCCAGATGGTGGCCACGGCGTTGGAGCCTGAGCCGAGGATCGCTCCGAGGTACATGTCCGCATCACCGTTGCCCGAGGCCCTCGCCGCCAGCCCCGCCGACACGCCGCCGGCCACGTCGACCCGGGCCGAGACGGTGACATCGGTGGCGGCGACGCCGTTGAGCGTCATCACCGAGGCATGCCTGGCGTTGGAGACGGCCCGGCCGGAGGCGATGCGGAAGTCACCGGCCGACTCGGTGAAGGTGCCCGGCACGAACGTGCCGTCGCTCATCGAGAAGTTCTCGGCAAACGGCAGGCTGGCCGGCTCGGGTTCGGGGGCGGCAATCTCCGAGGCCGCGAAGCTCTCCGCCAGGCTTCCTGCGCCCCAGAACCGCAGGCCGACGCTGCCCGCTGCGGTGATCGTGGTGTCGGTGACGGCGGTGATCACCCGCTCATCGAGCGAGAGTGAAAGCGAGCTGCCGACCACCGTGAACTCCAGCGTGCCGGCCGAGCCTTCTGCCTGGGCCAGCGAAAGGAGCGTCCAGCCGTCGCCGAGGTTCCGCCAGATCGTGCCCACCGCGTTCGGGCCGCTGCCGATGATCGCCCCGAGATACATGCTCGAGTCGCCCGCGCCGGTGGCCCGGGCGGCCAGGCCCACCGAGATACCGGCGGCCACATCGACCTCGGCGGTGACGGAGACATCCGCCGCGGAAACGCCGTTGACCAGGGCCACCGAGGCCTGGGAAGCGTTGGAGACGGCCGCGGAAGAGACGAGCACGAAGTCTCCGGCCGTCTCGCTCCAGTTCGCCCCGATCCCGGTGCCGTCAGCCCGGGCAAAGTCGTCGGCAAACGGCAACGAGGCGTCGGTCCCGGCGACGGTCACCACAAACTCCTCGGGGCTGCTGGTGTTGGTGCCGTCGCTGGCGGTGACCCGCACCGTGAAGCTTCCGGCGAACCCGGCGGCCGGGTCGACGGTCAGGGTGTTGCCGGCAACCGAGAGCGTGGCGGCTTGGCTCGCGTCCAGAAGGGTCGCGGTGTAGCTGACCGCATCGCCATCGGGATCGGTGGCCGAGAGGATCACCTCGGTGGTGGCATCGTGGCCGATCGAGAGGTCGTCGATCGGATCGAGCGAGGGGGCCGCGTTGTCGATCATGGAGAGGGCCGCGGCGGCATTGAGCCGGCCGCCGGTGGCCGTCTTGCCCGCGAGGCCCGCCACCGAATCGACACTCCCGAGGATCGCCGAGCGGACATCCGCCACGCTCATGCCCGGGCTCGCCGCATGCAAAAGCGCCACCACGCCGGTCACGTGCGGGGCGGCCATCGAGGTGCCCGAGTAGTAGGCATAGGAGTTGCCAGTCACGGTGGAATAGACCGACACGCCCGGGGCCGCAAGGTCGACCGTGGTGGCCCCGTAGTTGGAAAAACTCGCAAGGTTGTCATTGCGATCGGTTGCCGCCACCGAGATCACATTGGGCAGGTCGTAGTTGGTCGGGTAGCGAGCCGTCAGGTCGTTGTTGGTGCCGTTGTTGCCCGCCGCGGCCACAAAGGTGATGTCGGAATCACCGCTCAACTCGATCGCGGCCCGCAGGAGCGACGAGTAGCCACCCCCGCCCCAGCTGTTGTTGGTGGCGACGATGTTCACCCCATAAAGGTTTTTCATCATCGTGGCGTAGTTGATCGCAGAAATCGCCCCGCTCGTTGATCCCCAGCCGTTGTCGCTGAGAAACTTGAGGGCCATCAGGGAGACGTCGTGGTTGACTCCCGCCACGCCGGTGCCGTTGTTGCCGGTGGCACCGATCGTTCCGGCGACGTGGGTGCCGTGGCCGTGGCCGTCGAAGGGATCGGAGTCGTTGTTGTAAAAGTCCCAGCCGTAGTAGTCGTCGACGTAGCCGTTGCCGTCGTCGTCGATGCCGTTGCCGGCGATCTCGCCGGGATTGGTCCAGATGTTGTCCACGAGATCGACGTGGGTGTAGTCGATGCCGGTGTCGATTACGCCCACGACGACGCTGCTGCTGCCGGTGGTCGTGTTCCAGGCCTCGGGGGCGTCGATGTCGGCATCGATGGTGCCCCCGGATTGCCCGTAGTTGTGGAGGCCCCAGGTGCGATACATCGAGGGATCGTTGGTCGTGAAGGAGGGTGCGATCACGATGTCGGGCTCGACTGAGAACATCGAGGCGTGGCCTCCGGCCCAGTCGAGCACTGCCTCGCGGCCGACGCCCGGGGTCTCGAGGGAGAAGAAGCCACTGCCCAGGCTGCTCACCTGCCACGAGTCATCGAAGTCGCCAAACAGCCCGTCGAGGTTGCCGCCAACCCCGGCATGCCCTGCGAAGGCGGCGTCGGCAGCGGCGTCGAGCGTGTGCACGACCCAGCGATCGACCTGGGCGGCGACCTCCTGGCCGTCCCACTCCAGGGTGTCGAGGGACATGCCCGAAAGCGACTCGAGCGCCGAGATGCCAACGGTATTGATCGAGAGAGCCAGCCTGGGCTCGAGTGCTTCCGCCGCATGCAGGCGGGCCCGGCGGCCGGCCGCCTGGCGGCGGGCCGCGCGAAAGCGGCGGGCAAGGCGGGCGGTGGAATGGCCAAAACGGCGCGTGGGCAAGCTGATGTGCATGATGCGATTCCTTCCCGACCGACCCGCACGCGATGCCTTGCCCGAAATCGCGTGCGACTGTTCCCCGGTCGCGTCAGGCGGGCCGTCGAGGAACCCCGGTGGCGAGTTCCGCCTGACGGATGAACTCTAGGCTGGTGTCTCACGTAGAGCCCTTCCGGGGTCGGCTCTGAGTGCCGAAAGCCCACTTTTTAGCGTAAAAAGCCACTGTTTATCGGCCAGCGGACATGGTGGACACTTGGGAGACACTTCTGCAATGAGACCCAGAGAAGCCCAGCCCAGCCGGTGGCGGGCGTGTTCCACAGCCTACGTGGAGAGTCTCGGCTGCCGGGAGAGTGCCTGTCTGCCAGACGTCTGAGAGTCTGGCTCAGGCTGCGGCGGTCGCGTCGGTGAGGGATGCGGCGGCGGCCGTAACCGCCCTGTGCAGGGCGTGGTCGAGGCGGGTGCGATTTTCGATTTCCCGCCGCTGCTGCGGTGAGATTCTCTCGACACGCAGGGTCTTCTCATCGCGCGGGGCGACATTCAGCCGGGTCGATGCTGTCGCAACCGAGACGATCCCTAGCTGCCCGAGGACAGCGTTGATCGCGGCATCGATCTGCTCGCAGCCCACCGCCACCACGTGATCGCCGCTGAGCCGCTCGAGGCCCCGCGCGAGCAGGGCCGGATCGTGGCGGTCGTCCTCGGGCGAACCGTAGAGGCACCAGAAATCCTCGCCGGTGCCCGTGGCAGTCCAGTTGACGCCGTCGATTCGCTCGGCCGCCTCCCGCAGCCGGGCCGCAGAGATGCTACGGCCCACCGAAAAGGTCTGCATGTTCGTGGAGATCCGGGCGAGCACCGGATCCTCGAGGAAATCGTCGAGCGACTCCAGCGGCCGAGTGCGATGCCTCAAGGCGATATGGTCGAGCCCGAGTCGTCGCAGGTGGTTGACCATCGAGACGACGTGAGCCACCGGCTCCCGCACCGTGGTGACCACTCGCAGCGGCCGCGGAAGCAGTTGGACCACGTCGTAGGGATAGTGGCCGGTGAAGAGACGGAAGCGGTGAGTCCCCTCGAGGAGTGCCCGCGAGATGCCGTGATGGGGATAGCTCTGATCCTGGCCGATCGCGTCGGCGAGGATCGTGCCCAGCGAGGTGCCACCGGTCTTGCCGATGTGATGGAAGTAGATCGAGTGCCGCATTGAGGCGGTCCTACCTGGCCGCATGGAGTGGTGCAAGGCGGCTCGCCGCCGGTGATGACGGCTGTGGCCTCCAGAACCTCCGTGCTCTCCTGGATTGCCCCGCTTGCCGGGCCGGCTTCGGCTGATGATCCAGGCCGCACGATGCCGACAACCACTCTTGTCGGCAGCACCGGCCGGCCAGGCTTCAGGCGAAGGGATTCCCATGGATCGTGCATCGACCGCAGCGATTCAAACGGCCGGCGGCGTGGCTGACCGCCCGCGGCTGCGAGTGGTGCGAGGCGGCGAGGAACCCGCGATCAAGAGGGTGGTCGTCGACCTGGAAAAGCTGCGGCATCCCAACTGCGGTCTCGGCCGTTTCAGCCGATACCTCGCTGAATCACTCGAACGGGCTGCCTGCGACACGGGAATCGAACTGGTGCCCTTTCTGCACGCTGCTGCCCCCTGGTCGCCGCCGGCGTCCCGCTCGCTGCCCGCGGCGTTCTGGCGAAAGGAATCCTGCCTGCGGTGGCTGCGGCCCCTGGTGAGGCCGCTGTTGGGCCGCCGGACGACCGACCTCTGGCACGTGACGCACCAGCAGGCGAAATACCTGCCGCTTGACTGCCGGGTGCCGGTCTTGCTGACGATCCATGACCTCAACTTTCTCCACGACACTGACGCGAGCCCTCGTCGGATCGACCGCAAGCTCGCGGCGATCCAGCAACTCGTGACCCGATCCGAGGCGATTGTCACCGACTCCCGCTACGTGGCCGAGGAGGTTCGGCTGCATCTGGATCTCGGTCACCGGCCGCTGCATGTGGTGCCGTTGGGCCTCGAGGCTCCGGCGGTCCCTGCAGCAAGCCGTCCGGACTTCCTTCCGCCGGGGCGGTTTCTGTTCTCGGTGGGCAACTGCCTGCCCCACAAGAATTTCCACGTGCTGCTCGAACTGCTGGCACACCTCGACGATTTCCGGCTGGTGATCGCCGGCAAGAAGACCACGCCCTACGGCCGGTTTCTCGCCAGTGAGATCGTTCGGCTCGGGATCGGCGAACGGGTGGTGATGCCGGGTGAAGTCGATGACGCGACGCGGCAGTGGCTTTACGAACACTGTGAGGGTTTTCTGTTCCCATCGTTTGCCGAGGGCTTCGGCTTTCCGGTGCTCGAGGCGATGCAGGCGGGCCGTCCGGTCTTCTCCTCGCGATGGACCAGCCTCCCGGAGGTGATCGGCAACCACGGCTTCTACTTCGAATCCTTCTCCGCCGAGTCGATGGCGGAGGTCGTGCGGGCCGGGCTGCGACAGATCGACGATGACCCCGGGCTGGTCGATTCGGCTCGCAGGCATGCCGCTTCATTCTCCTGGCAGCGGACGGCAGCGGATTATCTGCGGATCTACCGCGAACTGCTTGACGCGACCGGCCCCGCCGTGGTCGAACACTGCCGGCGGGAGGCGTTTCCGTCGGGGGCCGACCGGCGTCGGGCGGCCTGAAAAGGCGTCGAGAGCGGGCCGAAAGCGGGTCGGTCGAGTTCGCCATATTCCGGTTGCCATGCCGGCGTGTCGTGCGTGTCGTGCGTGTCATGAAAGTACTCGTCACCGGAGCGGCCGGCTTCATCGGCAGCCATGTCGTCGATCGGCTGCTTGCCGCGGGACATGCGGTCGCCGTGCTCGATGACCTCTCCACAGGCTCGCGGGACAACCTGCCGCCCGGGGTGCCGCTGCATCTGGCGACCATCGTCGATACCGCGGCGGTGGCGGAGGTCTTCGCGGCGGAGCGGCCCGATGCGGTCTGCCACCAGGCAGCACAGATGTCGGTCAGCCGCTCGGTTCGCGAGCCGCTCCTCGACGCGCAGGTCAATTGCCTCGGCCTGCTCAACGTGCTCGACGCGGCGGTCGCCACCGGCTGCGAACGGTTCGTGTTCGCCTCCAGTGGCGGGGTGCTCTACGGGGAGGCGGTCGACCCGGCCGCCGAGAGCCACCCGGCCGATCCGGTGAGCCCCTACGGGATCACGAAGTGGGTCGGCGAACGCTACCTGAAGTTTTACGCCGCCGAGCATGGGCTCGCCGCGGTGGCCCTGCGGTATTCGAACGTCTACGGTCCACGGCAGAATCCGCACGGCGAGGCGGGAGTGGTGGCGATCTTCTGCAAGAAGCTGCTTGCGGGAGAGCCCGCAACGATCAACGGTGACGGAAGGTATGTCCGCGACTACGTCTTTGGCGAGGATGTGGCCGCGGCCAACCTCGCGGCCCTCACCGCGACCCGGCCGACAGTCGAACCCGGCCGACTGGTGAGTCTCAATATCGGCACGGGCGTCGGCACCGATGTCAACGTGCTGGAGAAGAAGATTCGCTCGGCCATCGGACTCAAGCGCGGCGTCGATCCCGCGGCCCTGCCCGGACCGCTGCACGGCCCGCCAAGGCCGGGCGACTTGAGGAGCAACCTCGTCGATCCTTCCCTGGCCGAGGAACTACTCGACTGGCGGCCGACGGTGGCTCTCGATGAGGGACTACGGCAGACGGCCGCCTGGTTTGCCGAGAGGGCCTGAGCGGTGGCCTCGGGACCGCCGGATCGTCGCCGGCGAGCCGACTTGTTCCACAGTCTGCTATCGCGCTGAGTTTGTCGCTGACCGCAGTCAGGGGCCGACGAGGAATCCTTCTCGGCTTGCCGCCTCACGCAGCCGATTGTCGAATGCCAGGAACCTCGCCTTCGCCGTCCGTCCGCCGGTCATGATCGTCGCGGCTGCCAGCTGCATCGCGTCGGCGGCCCGGAGCGAGTGGACACGCAGGAGCCGGCAGGCTGTCTCCCGCACCGATTCAACCGGCAGAATTTCGTTCCACCCGGAAGCGAGAGCACGGAGAACCTCGACGGCCTCGGATGCCTGCTGCGGTGTGAGCGATCCGGCCCGCTCGAGCCGGGCGATCGCCGACGTGCATTCAATCCGCGTTCCCCACCATGTCACGATGCCCCCGTCTTCCGCCAGCGCCGTTCGCGCATCGTTCGTTCGCCGTTCCTGAACAAGCAGAGGAACGATTGCCGACGCATCCCAGTACCGCACCGGCGCTATTCCTCCCGGTCGGCATGCAGGGCATCGACGATGCTCACCGGCCGCGTGGGCTTCACGGGTTTGGGAAGGCTCCGAATCGAAAGCGGCTTGCCAGCGGGCGCTACAACGCCGTCGCGGACAAGGCCTGCCAGCCAAGCCGCTTCAGCATTGGAGCCATCGCCCGGCCCGATTGGCTGCAGTCGCGCGACGGGCCGATTTCGGTCGCAGATAAGCACAGTCTCACCTCGCCGCACCCTGTCGATCAGGGCACTCAAATTGTTTTTGGCGTCGGTGATGCTTGCCCGCTGCATGGCAGCCTCCCTGTCGGCAGGAATAAAGGCCCTCATATCATAAGAGCTACTATAGCCTTTTTGAAATGGTCTTCAAGGCGCGTCTACGGCAGACGGCCGCCTGGTTTGCCGAGAGGGCCTGAGCGGTGGCCCCGACGAAATTCGGCGATTTTGAATGTATTCAGCCGTGTTTTGCGGTTCGTTCGGCCGGCGGGCCCTGCTACCTTTCCCCGCGGATGCTGGCTGGCGGCAGCCTTGGGCGATGAGGCCGCAAAGGAGTGCGACACAATGCGGGTGGCGGTGCTTGCCGGTGGGCTTGGAACCCGTCTGGCCGAGGAGACCGATGTGCGGCCCAAGCCGATGGTCGAGATCGGCGGCCGGCCGATCCTCTGGCACATTCTCACCCACTACGCCCATCATGGTCTCACCGAATCGGTGATCGCCCTGGGCTATCGGGGGGAAGTGGTCAAGCGATTCTTTGCCGAGCATGCCGGACTGATGGGCAGCCTGTCGATCGATCTCGGCTCCGGTTCGGTGAAGCGGCGTGAGAAGCCGCTCGAGGACTGGCGGGTGCACCTCGTCGAGACCGGTGCCGCCACCGACACCGGGGGCCGCGTGCGTCGGCTGGCCGACTGGCTCGGCGGCGAGACCTTCCAGCTGACCTACGGCGACGGGGTCTCAGACGTCGATCTCGCTGCCCTGCTCCGTTTCCATCGCCGCATGGGCCGCATCGTCACGCTCACCGCGGTGCGACCGCCGGCCCGTTTCGGGGGGCTCATCTTCGACGGCGATGAAGTCTGCGGCTTCAGCGAGAAGCCCCAGGCCGGCGAGGGCTGGATCAACGGCGGATTCATGGTCTGCGAGCCGCGGATCTTCGAGTTTCTCGAAGGCGACCAGACGAGCCTGGAGCGGGACGCCCTCGAGCGGCTCGCCGCCGAGGGGGAGTTGGCCGCCTACCGGCACGAGGGCTTCTGGCAGTGCATGGACACGCTCCGCGACAAGCGACAGCTCGAGGCGCTCTGGGACTCCGGTGAGGCGGCCTGGCGACACGACCCGCCCGGCGAGAATCCCGCCACGATTCCCATGGTGGCCTGAGGGGCATGCCCGGCATGATCGCCAGAAAACCGCTCTACTCGGTCGATGCCCTGCCGGTGCTGCAAAACCGGGTCTATCCGACGGCCGACGAGGCTGCCGCCTGTCCCCGTGGCGACCTTCGACTCGAGCTCGATGCCGAATGCGGGGTGGTCCGCAACGCCGCCTTCGATGCCTCGCTGGTTCGATACGATCGCCACTACAACAACGAACAGAGCCACTCCGCGGCCTTCGAGCGGCACCTGGCACAGGTTGGTGAGATCGTCCGCCGCCACCTCGGCACCCGTCGGCTCTTCGAGGTCGGCTGCGGCAAAGCCGCGTTTCTCGAGCGACTCGCGGCAGGCGGCTGCGAGATCGGCGGCTGCGACCCGACCTACGAAGGCGACAACCCGGCGGTGATCCGCGAGTTTTTCTCGCCCGCTCTCGGAGTGCGGCGGCGGCAGCTTGTCTTACGGCACGTGCTCGAGCACGTGGCGGATCCGGTGGCCTTTTTGAGGCTGCTCGGCGAGGCCAACGCCGGCGGGACGATCTACATCGAGGTTCCCTGTCTCGATTGGATCCTCGCTCGGCGGGCCTGGTTTGACCTGTTCTACGAGCATGTCAACTATTTCCGGCTTGACGATTTTTCACGACTCTTCGGCCGCCTGTCGCTCGCCTGCCGGGTTTTCGGCGGGCAGTATCTGGCGGTCGTCGCCGACCTGGGGAGCCTCCGGGAGCCCGCGGCGATCCGCGAACTGGCCGCGGCCGAGCCGGAGCCGTCCTTTCCGGCCGATCTCGGTCCGCCACCGGTCGAATCCGCAGCGGAGGAGGTGATCTGGGGGGCTGCCTCCAAAGGGGTGATCTATGCGCTGCTGCGGCAGCGGGGCGGCGGAAAGGTCGCCGCGGCGGTGGATGTCAACCCGGCCAAGCAGGGCGGCTTCCTGCCGGCAAGCGGTGTGCCGATCCTCGCCCCGGAAGAATTCTTCCGACGGTTTCCCCGGGGCACGACGGTGCGGGTCATGAACGGCAACTATCTCGCCGAAGTCCGGCAGACCCTCGGTGACGGCTATCCCTGCGAGGCGATCGATGACCATTGAACACCGCGACGCCGACCCGATCACGGCCTTCCAGATTCAGCGGAGCGAGAGGATCGCCGGCAACCGTCAGAACGCCCGACTACTGGCCGCGGCGAGGGAGTTTGTCGATGCCTCGGCCGACGCGAAGTATTCCTACAATTTCGAATGGCTCGGTCGGCCGATCATCCAGTATCCCCAGGACATCGTGGCGATGCAGGAGTTGATCTGGAAGGTCCGCCCCGACCTGGTGATCGAGACCGGCGTGGCCCACGGCGGCTCGCTCGTGCTTACGGCGTCGCTGCTGGCCCTGCTCGAACATGCCGACGCGGCGGCCGCCTCTCGCCAGCTCGATCCGGCGCGGCCCACCCGCCGCGTGTTGGGCATCGACATCGAGATCCGGCCCCACAACCGCCGGGCGATCGAGTCGCATCCCTTTGCCGGCAGGATCGACCTGCTCGAGGGCTCGTCGATCGCGAAAGAGATGGTGCAGGAGGTCCGCCGGCGGACGGAGGGTGCCGGCTGCGTGCTGGTCTGCCTCGACTCAAACCACACCCATGACCATGTGTTTGCCGAACTCGAGGCCTATGCCCCGCTGGTCACTCCGGGAAGCTACTGCGTGGTCTTCGACACGCTGATTGAGCAGCAGCCGCCGGGCAGCTACCCCGAGCGGCCCTGGGACGTCGGCAACAATCCCAAGACCGCGGTCGAGGCCTTCCTGCGGGAACACCCGGAGTTCGTCATCGACGGCGAGATCGACGACACGCTGCTCATCAGCGTGGCCCCCGGCGGATTCCTGCGACGGCTGCCCGCCGACTGAGCCGCCGACTCCTTGGCCGTTTCACCCGCTTTTCCTGTTTTCAGCGGGTGATTTTTGGCGTTCGGTCGCGGCGGCTGCTCTGCTACCCTCTGCCCCGCCATGAGACACTCCGCCCCCTCACCGTCCGCTCGCGCGAATTCCCGCAAGACGGCCCTGATCTCCGGGGTTACCGGTCAGGACGGGGCCTACCTGGCCGAGCATCTCCTCAGCCACGGCTACCGTGTGGTCGGCACCAGCCGCGATGCGGTCGCCGGCCGCTTCGGGGGGCTCGATCGGCTGGGCATCCGCGATGCGGTCGAGATGGTCACGATGTCTCTGGTCGATTTCCGTTCCACGATGCAGGTCATCAGCCGCGTCGAGCCCGACGAGATCTACAATCTGGCCGGGCAGACCTCGGTCGGCGTCTCCTTTGAACAGCCGGTGGAGACCTTCGACAGCATCGTGGTTGGCACGATCAACCTGCTCGAGACGATCAAGATGCTCGGCCGGCCAATCCGTCTTTACAACGCCGGCAGTTCCGAGATGTTCGGCAACACCGGCGGCCAGCCGGCCAACGAGGAGACGATTCTCCGGCCCCGCAGCCCCTATGCGATCGCCAAGGCCACCAGTTTTTGGCAGATCGCACAGTATCGCGAGGCCTACGGAATCCATGCCTGCACAGGGATCCTCTTCAACCACGAAAGCCCGCTGCGTTCGGAGCGGTTCGTGACGCAGAAGGTGGTGGCCGCCGCCTGCCGGATCGCCCGCGGCGAGCAGCAGACGATGACCCTTGGCGACCTCTCGGTCTGCCGCGACTGGGGCTGGGCCCCGGAGTACGTCGAGGCGATGCACCGCATGCTCACCGCGGCGATGCCCGCCGACTATGTGATCGCGACCGGCTTCACCTCGTCGCTGGAGGACTTCGTGGCCGAGGTCTTCTCGTCGCTGGGGCTCGACTGGCGGGATCATGTGGAGCATGATCCCGCCCTCATGCGGCCCACCGAGATCGTCTGCGGCAAGGCCGACCCCTCGCGGGCCGCCGAGCGGCTTGGCTGGCAGGCACGATATTGCATGCCCGATGTGGCCCGGCTGATGGTCGAGGCCCGGCTGGCCGCTGAAGGCGGCTCACCCGCGACCCGGCGTGCCGCCTGACTGCGATGACGCGAGTGGGCCTTCCGGCAGGCAGCCCACCGTGCCCTCGGCGATCCGTCGCGAGAGCGTGTTCGATTCGAGGTAGAGCCGCAGGCCGTGCTCGCGTCCGACGATTCCCGCCGCGTCGAAGGCACGATACTCGATCTCGGGGGGCACCCACCGTCGCGGCATGCCGACGTAGCCGAGGGCGGGCAGGTCGAGCGAGCGGTCGAGCAGAGGGAAGAACCGCAGAGCATCGTCGCGGGAATTGTTGATCAGCGTCAGCGTGTCGAAGCACTCCATCGCCTGCCGGTAGGGCCCCCGCGGGGCCAACGCATCGCACCGCACCGCCGCCGCCACGAGAACCACCCGGGTGCCGCCGGGGCGGTGGCGGCAGGAGTGCATGCCCCGGAGCATTCCATGCCGCTGGGCATCGCAGAGATCCTCGAGGGCCTCGAGGGTGATCAGGGCACCGAAGCTGTAGCCCAGGATCGCCAGCGGCCGCGTTGGCTCGATTCGCCCCACGAGCGAGGCGAGGTAGTGGGCGTCGGTGTAGCAGCGGCGGTACTTCGTTCGTCCATCGCCGAGCAGGCAGCCCTGCTTCTGGCTCGGCCACGAGAAGATCACCGTCCTTACCGGCGGGCTGTGCGGGCAGCAGGCCGCGAGCCGCCGCGCGAGCAACACCCCCTGCTGCTTGGCCGACGCCGAGTCGTAGCGGTTGCCGTGGATGAAGATCAACAGCGGCTTGTGCGGCTCGCCGAGCAGGCTCGCGAGGTCCGACCGCTCCCAGCGACGGCAGCCGTTGTCCGGAGCGGCGAGTCGTTCGATCGCCAGCGGTGATTCCGTGGGCGTGTGGCAGGTGCCGCCAAGGTGCCGTGTGCTCGCGACCCATACGTCAGGCTTGCCGCAGGTTTCCCCGCTGCATGCCTCACGGCCGGCCACTGCCGAGAGCAGCACGGCAACAGCGAGCACACGGTGGATCATCCTGGTTCTGGTTTGCATGCTCGTTCGCACGACCGTTGCGGTGGGGTTGCGGCAGGGAGGCTGTCAGAGGCGGTGCCATCGATGCGCCGCGGCTTCTCGAAAACCTAGCACGCTGAAATCGCCACGAAGGGGTCAGTCGGCCAGGCACGGGCCCGGTCTGTTGATGCCCACAACGGCGCAGCAGGCCGAGCCGTCATAACCGGACATGCCGGCGGAGCTGTTGATGGGTTCGCCCGGGGTTCCAGCCGACATGGCACCGGAACGTGGGCTAGGTTTGCAGGCCCGATCATCGACGTCGGAAAGAATTCCCGTCGCCGTCGGGCATGCCACAGAGTTCACGGAGAAGTGACGATGCCCCGACTCGCCCTCTGCCTGATCGCCCTGGCGACCCTCGTCGCCTCCCCCGGCTGCAACTGCTTCGGCGGTCGCCGGCCGTCGTTCATGGAGTTCAGTTCGCCCTGTCGCAGTCGTCGCGCCGAGCCGATGCCGGCCTACCCGGCCTGCGGTCCGGC
>Ga0180435_10001545_pt1 | contig 23852 bp, 26 predicted proteins | sample SS_ome_3_FD_132467 | JGI IMG/M metagenome (GOLD analysis project Ga0180435, IMG submission 132467) | Hypersaline lake sediment archaeal communities from the Salton Sea, California, USA - SS_3_S_1 metaG | ecosystem: Environmental > Aquatic > Non-marine Saline and Alkaline > Hypersaline >... | reverse complement strand
GTATCTCCGGGCACGACACCGTGGCCACTAATAGGTTGTCCACAAGATAGCTCGAACCATAGTTTGCGCCGCTCCACGCCTGTACCCGCAACAGGCAATCATTCCGATACGCTACGATATAAACGATGCCAGTTTCAACATACATTCCTCCGGTGCAATCCGGCGCCTCAGGGTAACGCTCATACTGGCCATAACCCAGAATGCTGCGCCATTCACACGGCCACGTATCCCCACCGCTAAACAATAGCTGCCATGTGCCGTTTAGTGCGCCTTCCGTTAAAGTCAAGCGACGCGATTGGTAGGAGGGCGGGCCTGCGCTGATGCACGACAACAATTGCAAACCGTCATCGCCGCCATACGGGCCAATCGTACAGTAGATATCGTTTGGCGTACCGGGGCACACGTCGCACGAACCGCAGAGCTTTGGCAACGCGATTTCGGCACAACGATTTGGCAATCGCGACAATGCGCATCGTTCGGGCAGAGGCATTATTCTGCCTCCGTGCAACCGAATGCCGTAAATGTCGGGGAAATACACAGCCAGCCGTTGTATCCATTGGATTGCGAGCGCATGAGAAACACTGTTTCCCCTCCGTACAGCGGTGGCATAGTATTTTGCTCTAGCGTAACAGTCTGGAATGCGTCAGCATCCTCCCCATAGCTCAGCACGGCCGCGCTGAAGGCGTCGCCAATTGCTTCGTTTCCAACAATGAGCTTAACCATAATCCGCGCACCGCTGTACTCCTGGAACTCGGCCGGGTACAACACCTGCCCGCCGTCGCCGTATTTCGCCACGCGCTGGTATTCAGCCATCAGCCTACCCCCTGTCCGGCGCGCAGCGTCACGCGCTGGTGTGCCAGGTCGTACTCGACGGATGTCAACGGGCCGTTGACGTGCGCGGATACATCGCCCGCATCGACCTCGCCGAAGATCGCCCCGAGCATGACGTGCCACGGCTGCAACCACTCTTCGACGATCGTCAGCCGCGCCCGCTCGTACAGAAACCGCGCCGCAGCCCCGACCGCGCGGTGTGCCAGTTGCGCGCGGTCGTCACGGATGTACATGAGCGCCCCCGGCGCTTGCAGGACTGTGCCATCGGTGTCGATGCCGATCACCGCGTTGGGCGCCACGGCGTGCAGGGCGTACTGCGGATAACGGAGCACCTTCGTGCGGTTCTCGCCGCTCTGCTGCCCGGTTGGCCGTTGCAGCCCGACCCGCAGCTTGCCGTCGCACACGATCGCGATGGTGGCCGTCAACTTCTCCCAGGCGACCATCTGTTCAGCGCGCTCGACGCGGCTATCCCCCGCGCCGCTGAACGTGCCCCGCGCAAAACCGTGGTTCGGCGACGACCGGAGGCGGAACCCCCAATTATCCGGTAGCGACATGACGCTGGCGGATATCTTGCCCACATCGCACAGCGCGTCCGCGGGCACGAACTTGTCCAGGTCCTCGTCGTACGCGATGACGAACGGCGGGCGCACATCCGCCAGTTCGTCCACATCGCTGGGCGGGTCCGTTGTGTAATCGCCACCGTACCGCAGCGGCAGGCGCGGCGCCGTGCTGCGCTCCAGGTCTTGCGGCGCATCATCCGGGGCCGTATCGATCGAGCCGTCCAGGTTGACGACCGGCGTGGTGATCTCCGTCGCGCGGTCCACCACGAACCGCTGAAACACGTCCGCAAATTCATCTTGCGCACGATAGGCGTCCTTTTCTTCGAGCGTATCGCCGGCCGAGTCGATATACGTCGCTTGCAGTGCACTGTCCCACCCGGCCGCGAGCGCCACGCTGGTCCCGTACCCGATCGACGTCACGAACTGGATCGGCTGCCCGGTCAGGATCACGCGGTCGAACTGCTGCGACTTGTCCACGTCCAGCGTCGCGGTCACGAGGTTGCTGTGCGCCGCGTCGTAGTAACCGAGGTATTCGTCGGCTGCGAAGTCGTACACTTCGCCCTCCAGGTCAAACTGCGCCTCGGCGGCCGGCAGCGCAACGATCCGCACGGCGAACCCGGTGATAGCGCCGTCCCCGTCGTACACATCCTCCACGTACCAGTCCACGCCGATTTCCGTGGGCACGATGCGGGCCATCAGTTGCGCCACGTTCTCGGCGGCGCGCATCGGCACGACTTCGTAGTCCACCTGCTGCAACAGGTCCGTCCGCCCGGTGATCTCCCAGGTGGGTCCGTCCCACTGCGCAACGTGCTGCGCCAGCAGGTATTCGAGCATTTGCAGCCGCGACCACCGTGCCCGCCCGCCGAACAGATGGCTGGCGCCGGAGCCCGGCTTGTGCGGCGTCCGATTGCCGACGATCCAGCCGCGTTCGTTCCGTCGGTTGAACCCGTCCATGCGCGCCAGTTCGATTTGCGTATTGTCCGCGCTGAGCCACTGCGTCGTGTCGAAATTGATCGTCTCGAGTGTGCGCCCGGCCCCCTTGGCCACCCAGCGCTGCACGCCGCTCGGCGTGGTGGTGCCTTCGTTCGCCCCGCCGACGCGCTCGACCTGATTGTCGAAGCGCCCGACAAAGATCGGCGTGACCTCTTCGCCGTCCACGAGCAGCACGCGCACCCACCAGCCGGTCGTGTCCCACGGTGCGCGGTACGCAAAGTCGGTTTCCCACGGCTCTTTGATAGGCCCGAACTCGCGGTGAAAGTCCGCGCGGTCGCCGCCGACACTCGCCAGGTGCCGCACGGCGCGCGTGCACACCAGCGTCCGCTCTTCCTCCCAATCGTCCGCCCAGGTTGATTTCGTCTCGACGACGACCGCGATCCGCTCCGCGTCCTCTTCGTGGTCCGGGATACCGTCATCGTCCCAGTCGTCGTTCTTCTGCACCACGTAACCGTGCGGGACGATCGGGTCGGACGTGCTCGGGTTGTAGGGCATCAGAGAATCCCTCCCGGCTTTCCCAGTTTTGCGTATCCGACCTCGGCACACGCATCCTCGGCCACCACGCTCTGGTCGGTAAGCGTATCGCAATCGACCGCGGCGGCGGCGACGGTGCGGCGTGTGCGCACGGCCACCTTGACGGTCGTGCCATCGGCCTGGGCGGGCAATGCCTTGGCGAGGCGCGCCACCCCCTTCGCGAACGTCATGGTCTCGGTGTAGTCCGGCGCTGTGCCGGTGTCCGGGTCACTGCCGTCGGTCGTATACCAGATGGCCCAATGCGTCGCGGCCGTCTCCGCGTTCGCGTCGCGCGGCTTGTGGTAGATGGCCTTGACGATCACCACGCCGTCGGCGTCTGGCGCCATCCAGAACCGCGCGGGCTTGCGTTGTCGGGCGGGGAGTTTCGCGCCGCTGTCGATTTCGATGCGGGTCGGGACCACGAGCCCCGACTCGTTGATGCCATCGGTGTACGTCACGCCCACGCGATAGTCGGCGTCCGCGCTTTTGAAATTGAACGTCGGCGTCCACGGCACGCTCGCATTCGTGTCGCGCACCGTATCCCGCCCCGGTTCCGGCGTGCGGCCGTCTTCGTAGTAGAGCCGGTAGCCGGCCGCGTTGAAGATGCGATAGAGCCCGCGCACGGTCGCGTGCGCCCGCCCGCCTTCGCTGTCGTCCCACGCGCAACGCAACACAATGGGCCGCGCCGGGTGCGCCGCCTGCCCCGCCGCGATGGTCCGCTGCACGTACACGGCCTGGGTCGCGTCCGCGGCCAAGTTGACGGTCCCGAACGCGGCTTGCGCCGGGAGGTCCCCGCGCGGCGTCACCCACGAATCGCCGGCGCTCTTGCGGATTTCAATGTCCTCGCACGCGGCCGGCACCCACACGGTCAGGTTGTTCATCGTGGCGCCGGATTCGTTCTTGACGAGAATTGACCAGTCGGCCGTATTCCCCGCCGCCGCCTGTGCGGCCGTGATGTCCGCGCTGCATAACGCAGTATCGATCGCATCGGTGAGCATGATGCGTTGAATGAGCGGGCCGGCCGAGAGTTGCGCGGCCGTCACCGTGACCGTCACCCAGCGGTCGGGGTCCGTCCCGCCGAGCGTGAACGTCCCGCCGGCCGACACATCCACCGCGGTCCCGAACGTGCGCCCCGGCGGGCACCATGACAGCGACGTTCCGGCGGGTGACAGTTTGAGGTAGCCGCGCCCCGGCCCGTTGCGGCCGGCCACCGCGTCGAGCGCCACGCCGGGCAGTCCGCCGCGCGCGACCAGACTGGTGAGGTCCGCGCTGTCGCCGCTGTCGCGCCACGTCAGGTTTACGCCGTCGATGCGTGCCATCTAACTCGCCGCCGCAATCGTGACCTGCCCCGTACCGTCGTCGTAGGTCAACGTAACATCCGGCCAGGCCGGTTTGCACACGATGTATGCGGGGCCGTACGTCGCCGCCGTGCCCTCGTTGCCTGCCCGTGTGCGCGGCGTGACGCGGAACCAGTAGTAGGTCAACGTCGTCAGCCGCGGCGTCCGCTGCGCGAAGTGGCTGCGCCCGTCGTCGCGCACGGTCGCGAACGTAGTCCAGTCCTCGGCCCCCGGCGTGCTCTGCCCGGTCGCGTACGCACACACGTATTCGTAGGCGTTCGTGACAGTCGGCCATGCGATGGTGCGGTACGCCGGTGCGGACAGGGGTGGTTGACGTCGCGGATCGTGGTCGAAGTAGCGCACGCACCGCGCGACGAGCTTGGCCCCGTCCGCGTCCGAGATGCGCGTATAGATGTACGCCTCCGTGTTCGGCCCGGCCAGGTGTTCCCCGTCGCGATACCAGTGCCAGTGTCCCCCGCTGCGCGAAGCGGTGGCCGTGACTTTGCGGAGCGTGCCGTAGTCTGTGACGGTGTAGCCGGTCACGCGGCGGGGCGCATGCACATTGTTCATGTCCTGGCCGTCGCCGAAACGGAAGATGTTGCGTGCCTTGCGGGTCATGTGCGGCCCTACGGTTCGTCGCGGCTGAGCGGGGCATACATGGTGCGCGACCCGCCGTCGATGGTCGCGACGATCTTCGCTTTCAGCGGTTCGCCACGGGTGATCCGTTCGGCGCCGGTGGCCGCATAGCGCAGCCAGCCGGAGCCCGCGGCCTGTGGCGTCAACGTCTGCGCGTTGATGAGCGTGGACCAGTCGCCATCATCGTCGTGGTACACCGTGATCGTTGGCGACGTGACGCCCGCGGTCAGCAGGGCGCCGTTCTTGTAGATGAGGACCAGCCAGATATCCGTGGCCGTGGTCGCGTTGTCATCGATGCCGACCTGCACCTTGACGTCGTAGTAATCGCTCTGCACTTCGCTGGTCACGGTGTCGAGCTGGTCGGACAGTGTTTCCAGTGTATCGGCGTCGGCGCCCACACGGGCGATCTGTGTGCTGCCGGAGTCAGCCGACGCTACCGGGAACGCGCTGGACTCGTCGTACTTCGCGCTGGTAATGCAGTCATCGCCGAGCGTCTTGGCGTTGACATCCAGTGACGCCGACAGGTCCTGCGCGTCGGTCGAGATGAGTGGTTTGCCGTCGCTGCCGAGCGTGGGCTGCGTGTACACAATCGCCGGGTCGATCCGCACGTCGGACGTGCTGCTCACCGCCGCGACTACGATGAGGTTGGCGTTGGTCTCGGCCTGCGTCAAATCGAACAGGTAGACGCCCGGCGCATCGGTCGCGTCGAGTTCGGTCGGGTTCGTGTCGTCCGTGGCCGCGCACGCCGCGCCGTCTTTGGCAATCTGCGCCGTGATATTCGCGGCGTCGCCCGTGACGGGGTCGCCGTCCACGGCGTCGTAGGCATAGACCGCGAGTTTCTGGGATGCTGTGTTTTTATACACGTTGCACTCTCCGCACCGGCGCCCGCAATACGCGGCCGAGGGCGCCCATGTCCACCTGTCCGTCGTACCCGTCGCCGCTGCCCGGCAGCCGGAGCGGGAAGCCCGTCGCGTTCCCGAGCGCGTCGTGCGGCGGGCGATAGTCCGCGTTGGCGTAGTCGCGCACCACGAGTTCACTGCCGGCGACGACCTGGTCGTTGCCGCCCAGCATGTCGATGCTGCTGTGCCAGTTGGCCGTCGTGTTGCTCTTGTACGTGTTGAAGTCCCAGCGCCGCAGTTGGCAGGCCGCGCCGCCGCCGGCCCGCACGCCATACCCGCAGTAGGCGAAGATGTTGTTCAGCGCCACCGACGAACACATGAGGTCGGCCGTTGTACCGCCGGCGCCGATGTCGCACGCGAAAATGTTGCTTTTCTTGATGACGATATTCCCGCCGTTCATCTGCACGCCGTAGTAACCGTCTTTCGCGCTACACGAGTCCACGGTGACGTGGTAGTTCACAAAGTAGCACGCGCCCGACCAGGTGCCGCTCGACGCCCCCCGCGCGAGGCACCCCAGCGCGCCGCAGTAGTTGCCGATGTAGAACAGCACATTGCCGGTAGACGCCGCCGCGTTTTCCAGTTCCGCCGCACACATAATCGCGTGGTTGTATGCGCCCGTCAGATTGAAAATATCGAGCGACGCCGAGGTGCTGGTCGTGTAGCCGCGGCAGCCGATGAGGTTGCAGTAACTGCCGGCCACGTCAAAGACGCGCGTGGCGGTCGTGCTCTCGGCGTTGAGGCCGATCACGTCCACATGGTCGGCCGGAATGTTGATTTTGCCGCTCGTGAAATCCACGTCCGCGCGGGTCACGTTCGAGAACGGATTGAGGTCGTCGGGGCTGCTGGCATACGTTTGGATCGTCAGCCGGATCGCCGCCGACCAGTCACTGCTCAGGTCGCAGGTGGTGGCGTTCTCGGCGTAGGCCGACGCCTCGGCCTTGACGTTGATACGGGGCGCGTCCACGCCGGCCGGCCAGTTCGCGGCCCCGTACTGGTCGAGCAGGTCGCACGCGCTGCTGAGCGTATCCCAGTAGCCGCCGACCTTGACGGTTTTCGACGCGCCCGCCGTGCAGTTGCGGTCCACGGTGACATCGGTGCCGGACTTGGCCTGGATGCGCCGGAACTCCTTGACGCCGCCGGTGTCCCAGCACAGCCAGTCGCCGACTGCGGCCGTGCCCCAGTTGCTGCCGCTGTTATCCACGATGGTCGTCAAGGCCCCGGCGTTGACGGTCGCGTTGGCGGTGATCGTATACGTGGGCGCGCCGTCAATGCCGGGGATGCCGCAATATCCGCCGTTGTCTGCGGCGGAGTTCGCGTCCTGCGTGACTCGGAATTCCGTGTATGCCATCGCGGCTTACTCCGGGTTGACCGCGACTTGCAGAATCGTGTTCAGTTTCGCCGACCCGCCCGCGTCGTAATCGTCGCGCAGTTCGATGAGCCGGTTCAGCACGTTGTGCACCATGGCGCCCGTGATGATCGGCCGGCCGTCGGTCGCGGCGCCATCTGCGACAGTTTCGCCCGCGTCGTTGTCGATAAGCGCCGCCATATCGAGCGCATACCACTCGTTGATGACGAGGTTGGCGAAGTTGTACGCCTGCGCCAGCTTGTCGGCCGCGACGCGGACGCGCTCGTTGGTAAACGTGGTGGCCTGCGGACTCGTGATCGCCATGATTAGCCGTCCTGTGCTGTGATCTGGACCAGGGTGATATCGTGCGCCACGCGCACGGTGTAGGTGGTAGCGCCGTCGTAGTAGATGCACGGCGTCGTCTGTGGCGGACCGACCATTTCGACCAGACAGTCGGCATACGTTGACTCGTCACCGCCGCTGTACTCTTCGTGGCGCACCTCGGCGATGGTGCCTTGCAGGGCGGCCACGGTCTCGGCGTGCGTGAGCGCCGCGGACCAAGTGGCGAAGAACTTGACGAAGCGCCACTGCACGGGCTGTCCGCGGGTGCCGAGTTGTTTGGCCGCTTCGCCGTCGATGCCTTCGCGCGTCACGCGGCGTGTGGCCGTGGCCAGTCCCGGCAGCCATTCCCGGCACGGGCCGCCGCCGGTGGCCAGGCGCAGGGCAAACGTCGTGCTGCCGATCTGCGGGTCAGACGCCATCAGTTCCGTCCCTCCCCCTCGCGGTCATCGAGGTAGGCCGGGCGCAGTTCGGGGCCGCCCGTGCGCTGCACCTGCCGTTCGCGCGTCGCGTTGCCATCCTGCAAGAGCCGCGTCTGCTCTTCCAGGTGCCGGTTCAGCGATTCGAGCGCCGCGCCGATGATCTGCTGGTCGTCCAGTCCGCCCATGCCATAGCCGCGCGCGACGGCCATGCCAGCGTCAACCCCCCCCACGTTGCGCACGCCCGTGGTTACGGCCCGGCTCCACCAGCGCGCATACGGGGTGTCGCCGATCCCGCCGCCCCCCTCGCGCTCGGCCTGTTCGGACAACACTTCGCGCGCGTCCAGCAGCGTGCGAAAGCGCATCTCTTTCTGGCCCATCGCCAGATCGGAAACCTGTTTCGCAAGTTCCATCTGCCGCGCCTGTTCGGCGATGCGCATCATCGGCACCCCCCGCACGGACGCGAGCTGCTCGTCGTACAGCGTCCCGCCGTAGCGCGCCGCGCCGACCTCACTCGTCTTGGCGACGACCTCTGCGGCGCCCGCCCCTTTGCCGATCACCTCGTACGCCTGCGCCGCGCGGATATTCGCGGCGATCGATTTGGCGAACTCTTCGGGCTGCGCGCCACGGTAGGCACTGAGGCCCTGCATGAGCCCCGCGCCGCCGAACCCGCCGGCCTGGACGACCTTGGCCAGCGCTTTGAGTCCGGTCGCCCCTTCCTCGGGTGACGCAAAGCCGGTGGCGGCCACGCCGGTGGCGGCCAATATCTCGTCGATCCCGGAACCGATCATCTTCATGGCGCCCGCGGCCTTGATCGCTGCCGCGCCGATGTCTTCGGACGCCACGTCCGATTCCGCGCCCGCGGCCAGCATCCCGGACACGAGTTGTTTGGCGCTGCCGGCCTCTTCGCCGAACATCGTGGCGCTGCGGAACTTGCCGACCGAACGCACGAACTTGAGCGTGGATTCGTCGGTCCCGCCGAACAGGCGCGTCTTGGCCAGTTGGGTCGCATCCCCGGCGCCGATGCCGAACGACTTGGCCTGGAACGTCAGGTTTGACGCGGCTTCCAGCGACATGCCCGATTCGAGCGCCGCTTGCTCGGCTTGCAGCATGGCGATGCCGAGTTCCTGCGGCCCCTTCGTGACCTGCGCCAGCTTGCGCGACGCATCGACGAACGACGTAATCGAGCCAGCGGCGTTATCCGCCTCCTGGCGGATATCGGCCATCACCTTGCGGAACAGCATCCCCGCGCCGCCGATACCGGCGAACTGCATCAGCGACGACTTGGCCGCGCTAATGGCCCCACCGAACCGGCTGGCGCCTTTCGCGCCGCGGTTCATGGCGTTGTTCGTGCCATCCAACCGGGACATCGCCCGGTTGGCCTGCTGCGTCAGCTTTTCGAGTTGTTTCTCGCCGCGTTTGATCTCCTGCGTCAGCTTCTTGAGTTGTTCCTGCGCGCTGGCGGTCTTACCCTCGAGCGAGAGCGATACGGCCTTAGTCATCGGCCACCCCCTCCCCGCCGGCCGGCAAGTTGGCGTACTCGCGCCGCGCGATCTGGATCGCCGCCCAGGTCAAACCGTGCTCGTCCGCCAGCCGGGCCAGTTCCGGGTCGGCCTGCGCTTTGAGTTGTTCCATGCCGTCGAGCGATTCGACGGCGATGAGTTCGGCGCTGGCCGCGTCGAGCAAGCCCAGCGCCAGCACTTCGACCAGCGACACCCGGTAGCACACGGCCAGCACGGCGGCGCAGTACGGGTAGAGCTGCGTGGCATCCGCGGGAAACGCGGCCAGCAGGTCGGCCGCGCGGTCGCGCAGTTCGTTGTACGCCGGGTCCGCCTGATGCACGATCGCGCCCCGCGCGGCGTCGTGCACGGGAATGCCCGGCAGACCGCTGGCGCGCGTCGCATCGCGCTGCGTGCAGGGCAAAACGAGCGGGATGGTCCACATCTGGTCGTCGCGCAGCCGCACGGCGAACCCGGACAGCACGTCTACCGGCTTGCGCAACTGGGCTGGCTTGGGCCGCGCCAGCGGGTTGTACCCGCACCAATAGTCCCCCGTCGGCGCCGGCGTCCACACGATATCGGCCGGCACGTCGCCCCGGTGATAGACGATGCCCTCCCCGCCGTCGGGACCGGCGGGGATGCGTGTCATGGCCGGCGGGACGTCGAAGCGGTCGGCGCCGATCACGCTGTTGAACGTGTCCACGCTCGCGAGGCCCGGCATATAGTAAACGAACTCGGCCATCGTAATTACGACCCGCGCACAATGTTCGCACTTGTGTCGATCGTCAGCCCGCTGGTGGGCCGCACCAGGAACTCCGGTTGCAGCAGCGCCCCGTGTTCACCGCCCACCGCGCTCGGGAGAATCCAGCCACTCGTGCACGCGAGCGCCGTGTGCACGCTGCCGCTGTAGGCGTCTTTCAGGGGCTCGCTGTCGGCCCCCAGTTTGCGCGCGTAACAGGTGAACGTCGTATCCACCCCGCGCCCGTTGAGCCCCAGCGCGCTCACGTAGTCCAGGTGGTTGGTTGTGACCTGGATGGACGGTTCGCGGCGCAGCAGGGCCGCGTGCGTCGGCCAGGGCGTATGCGCCTCGCCCATGATGTCCCAGGCCAGCCCGAAGTCGATGCGCAGCGTGGCGTAGTTGATGTCCGTGGCGTTGTCTTTGATGGGTCCGGCCATATACAGGCTGCTGTTGGTCGTCTCGAGGATGGCCGCGATGCTGACGCCGGCCGCGTACTGCATGGGCGGCTCGGCCCCGCCGGCGATGTCGCCGACCGTATCGTCGCCGCAGCCGACGCACTGGTAGTCCAGCGCGAGGAGTTGCCCGGCGTTCATCGTCAGTCCGTCCGTCCACCACGGGGAGAGCGTGCGGACGATGAGCGTCAGCGCGCCGCTGGTCTGCACGCCGGCCGCGTCGGTCGCGTACTGCGCGATGTAGACCAGGAAGCCGCCCCCGCCGGCCACCGCGCCCGAGAAACCGGAGGCCGCGAGCGCCGTGGCGATGTCCGTTGTGCGCCAGCGGACCACGGGCCGGAAGCTGTTGACCGCCGTATCGGTCGGGTAGATGGCGTTGGCCGGCGTGTCGCGCGTGACGCCGACGCCGAAATCCACGTTGATCCCTTGCAGGCGGTGCAGGATGCTGCCCGACGTGCCGTTGCGCAGCGCGCGGACGGTCCACAGCGCGTTCGCGCCCGCCCCTCCGGCGGGCAGCGTCTGGTCCGCGGTGAACGTAACCGGCACGTTGGTCCCGTCGTAGTCGGCGTAGAACCGCACGGTCAGTTCGGCCAGGCCGTCGGCGTTGTTCGACAGGCTGACCGGGATGGCGACGCCTTTCATCAGCGTCATCTTGGTATTGGTGCTGGTCGAACTCGACCCGCGCGTCCCACCGTCGGAAGCGGACACGAACCAGAAGTCCACCGCGGCCGCGAACGCCAGGTGCGGGATGGCCGGGTCGGTCGTATCGGTGCGCGTGAACAGGCCGGTCGCGCTCGCGGAGGCCCCCAGGAACTGGCCCACGTCGAGCGTGGTACCTTCGATGACGGGCGCGCTGGCCGTCGTCGCGAGCAGCGTCGGGTCCATTTCGCTGCCGCCGGCGTTGAGCGTCTGCTGCAAGCCGGGCGACAGCGTGTAACCCGTCCAGCCCTTCACGGTGAGCGCCGGGCTGCTGAACACAACCCGGTCGAGCATGAATTGTTCAGCCGCCATTGTCTTATTCTCCTAGCCGGCAATCCGGCGCCGTTTCACCGGCCCCCGGTCCAGTGCGTCTTGCAGTTTTTTGCGCAGGTGCTCTTCGACCATGACGCGCATCTGTTCGATCTCGTCCGCGCGGACGGCCGTCAGTTCCTTGTGAAAGTTGGGCCGCTTGTACCCGCTCCAGATGTTGGTCAGGCGCGCGTGCGGCAGTTTGATCTGCACGCGCGTCGATTTGCCGCTCCACTTGGCGGTGATCGTCGGCCGACCCTGGAGGATCTGGTCGCGCATGTGCCGGCCGTTGCGTTGCCGGTAGCGCCCGGTCAGATGGCCCACCATCGGCCGGCGGTGGCCCTTGGCCTGTTCGTACGCACGACTGCGGCGCGTGTACGCCCCGCGGTAGCGCAGCGCGGCCCCGGCCTTGAAGTGCAGCGGCAGCAGTTTGCGGAACCACCACCGGCCGGCCGCGGCCAGCGCGTTGCGCAACTCGCGGGCCACGAGCCCGTCGCGCTGCGCGAGCTTGAGCAGTTCCTCGTTTACGCCGAAATGTGCGACGAACGCGCCCATCGTCAATCCACCGCCGGTCCCGGCCCGAACGTCAGTTCGAGCACGTACTCGAATTTTTGATACCGATCCGTGGTGCTGCCTTCCGCGCGGGCCAGAAACGCCGGCCGCTCGGCCAGTGTGATCGTGTTGTATTCGATCAACGTGTTCGACCCGCTCGGATCTTCGATCCCGTTGATGGCCCGCAGAATGCCCGTCATGGTGTCCACGTCGTTTTCGACGTACACCCAGGCGTTGCGGGCGTCGTTCTTGTATTCCGTCGGCACGGTGTTTCCGACAAACAGTTTCAGGGTGTACGCACACGTGAACGTCTGCACCGCGACCTGTGTATGCGTCTCGCCCTCGTCGCCGCTGAGGATCTCGACATACGGCCACACGAGCGCGTCCACATCGCTCTCGGTCAATACGCCCAGGGGAATGTGCGTCAGCGCCTCGGCTAAATCGGCCGCGTCACACCACGCTTGAAAGTCGCTGTTGGCGGCCAGCCCCGCGCGGATGCGGTTGGCCGCTTTGGTGACTGGCGCTGCGGGTGCAAGGTCGGCCATTTACATCTGCCTCCGCTCGCCCTGGCTGTCGCGGTCGCGGTTGGCGACTTCGGACCGCCAGAAGCCGGCTTGCTGGACCGGCGTATCCGTGACGGTCCAGTTGGCGCCATCGACGGCGAAGCGTCCGCCGAACGCCACGGTCGCAATCTCGCTCACCGCCACTTGGGCGATGGCGCTGCGGTCCAGGTGCGCCGCCTCGTCGTCATGCGTGACCGCCAGGCCCGGCGCAATGTGCAGCATGACCGTGCAGCTCGTCGCGACGGTGGAGTCCGGCGCCGTGTACGTGCCGGTCGCGCCGTGCAGGCCGGCCAGGCCGGGCAGTGTGCCGGCCGCAAAACCTGTTTCGAAGGCCGACGCCATCGGTCATCAGTTCCCGCGCATGTTGAAGTTTGCCACCGTCGCACCCGTGGGGAACCACACGCTGACGGTCTCGAACTTGTCCAGCCCGAAGTCGCTAGCGCGGTAGTGGTTGCGCAGCGCGGCCGCGGCGGTCCCGGAAGCCCACACGTCGTCGTACGCGCCCGGCGTCGCCGACGCGGCGGACGCGGAATTGAACCGCGCGTAGACCGGCTGTCCGCTGTTGTTATGCACGCTGATAACGCTGGCCGGCGGAACGAACGTCCAGAGTCCCGCCGTGTCGTTGACAATCGGCTCGGTCGTCTCAGTCGGGGTTCGCATTTCGCTGGGCATGACTCGCTCCGAAACCTCAAAGATCACAGCTCGCATACGTCGCGCGGTGGGCACGCGGAGCGGAGCGCCGGCGTGCGGCGCCCCGCTCGATTCCGCGCCATTACCCAGCCGCCACCGCGGTCACGGTCGGCGCCGCGCCGGTGTACGTGACGCGATAGGGCACTTCCGCGTCGGCGCGCTCGGCGCTCAGTTTCACCTTGACGGCGATCGCTTCCGACGCGGCCACGGGGCCGACGTTGAACCGCACGCCGCTCTCGCTGTCGTCGAGCGACCCGTCACCGTTGAGCGTGACCTGCGTGCCGGTCAGCAGCGTGCGCTCGTTGGTGCCGTCGGTCTTGCCGACCACGCACACGTCGAGCGTGTCGTCCGCCGTCCCGACCGCGTCCACGCCGGACGTGGCCTTGTTGTAGTCCAGGTCGAGCACGAGATTGGTCAGGCCCGTGCTCGGGGCCGTGACGGTCAAGAGCGTGATGTACCCGGTGTAGTCGGACTCGCTGATATCGATGTCCGTCGTGCCGGCCAGCGTGCTCGTCTGAAACAGGCCCTTGAGATACGCGATGATGCTGGCCGACGTGCCGGGCGCCTTGACGGCCGTGTCGGACTTGTTGCCGACCACGTGCTTGAGCCGGTTGCCGGTCGTGTCGTCTACTCCTGCGTTGCGTCCCATCGGAACACCTCCTTACGGCGTGGGCGCCGATGTGCCGCTCAGGCTCTGCACGACGTACACGTAGTCCGTGGCACCGATCTCGCAGTCCCAGGCGACACGCGCCTGAAACGCGAGCCGCGATTTCAGGAACGATTCCGTCGAGTCGGTCAGCGTGACGTACTCGAAGCGCAACTTCCACTTACGCAGGAACTGCTTTTCGAACCAGCCGAGATACCACGCCGTGGTGGACAGGTCGTCGAGTTTCGGCGAACTGACCAGCGCCGGCCGGTAACTGCCGCGCGGTCCCCACGGGTTGAACTCGTTGGGCACGTCCGGCGTGTACTCGCTGTTGAGCAGGCGCATGGCCGTCGGGGCCAGCGCATCCGGCACGAGCAGTTTGCAGCGGCTCATGGGGATGGCGATCCGCTTGCCGCGCGAGTTTTTCATCGCGGCCAGCACGTCCCGCACGGCCTCCAGGTCGGACTCGTCCGCCAGCGCGTTGCTGTTCACGCGCGTCCCGCTCGGGGCGCGTGTGCCCGGCGTGTTCGCGGTCGTCGAGTAGAGCGACGTACCGGCGCCGTTGGGGCGCAACACGTACGGCTCCGCGGCCGACGCGGCCGAACCGTCGATGTCACACACGCGCCGCAGCGTCTGCTCTTCGACGAACTCGGCCGCAATCTCGCCCAATTGGTTGACGCGCTGCACGATGTTCGCGAGGTCGTTTTCCTCGATCGCCTCGGCCGTGATGCTGACCCGCCGCCCGTTGCGCTTGGAGCGGATTTCGTACTTCTCTTCGCCCGCGCCAACCTCGGGAAAGTCCTTCGTTTCGTCCACGCGATCGACGCCCGTGTCCTCGCTGGTGAGAGATGCGAATTCCGACACGCGCTTATTGTCCTCGAAGTCCGTGACGAGCTGCTCGCCGATCGTCGGCACGGCTTCGTACGCGGCGTTGATGCCCGCCACGGTCAGCGCGCCCGACAGGAGCGGGAAGGCGCTGGCCATGATGGCCCGCCGCTGCCCGGCCATGTCGATGTGTGTCTCGACTTCAATGTCTGCCAGCGCGTTCCATAGCCGTGGCAGATTGCGGAGCGTCTGCCAGGACAAATTGCCGTCCGCGATCGCCTGTCGGACGGTCTCCATGAAGCGGCCCGGCTCGTTTTGCGCCAGCGTCCGCAGCGCGTCCTCGCGCAGCACGCCGTCGTCGATGACGATCGTCGGGGACAGGCGCGGCTTATTCTTGGTGGCTACCATCGGTTTGACCTCCTTAGACCACCAGCGCCGAGTAGTAGCTACACGCCGCCTTGATTGCGATTCTGGCCTTCGACACGCTACGGATGGTCGTGCCCGCGTCGCCGCTGGCATCATCCGTGAGGTGTCCCTGTTTGTCGGGGTAGTGCTCCTGGCCCACGATGTAGCCCAGCACATTGGAACCGGCCGTCACGGTCACGGTCTCGCTGTCGCTGTAGTACACCGCCGTACCGGCGCCATCGTTGCCCGCGGCCGCCAGGTCGAACTCGAAGATATCGCCCGGCCGCGGGACGATGATTTCGTAGTAACCAGCCCGGTCGCCGGACTTGATTTCCTCGTTGGCGATCGCGACGTTCGAGTTCATCCCGAAATCGGAGTCGAGCGGCACCCAGGCCGTGTTCGTGTCGCCCGTGAGTTCCAGCAGTTCGCCGCGCTTGATGGCCTGCGTGGCGCCCGCCTGAAACTTGCCGAGCATCACCCGCGGTTCGCTGGCGCCGTCCAGATTGCCGACCCAGCGCATTTGATTCGTTGCCATTGGTCAGCCTCCTTACAGACTGTTGAGCGCGCGCGCCAACTGGTCGGACGACACGTCCGCCATCTTCGGCTCGTCGCGGCCTGCGTCCTGGCGCTTGCCCTGCGTCGGCGCGGGAGTCCCGACCGCCTCCGCCCGTTGCGCGTGCTCGGCCTGCACGACCGCGCGCATTTCTTCGAACGTGCCGCCCTTGAGCAGCACGCTTTCGGCGAACTCGTGCAGCGCCTTGGGCGTCACGGCCATTAGCCGCCGCCGCAGCGTCTCCTCTTCGGTTTCAGGCTCGAGGAGAACCCGCTCGGTGGCCGTCTCGGTCGTGGCGCCCTCTTCTGTCGCCGGGGCTGCCGTCGGCTTGTCGTTTGTATCCATCGCGGATACCTCCATCTGAGAGTGGCGTTGTTCAGTAGCCCCGGTCAGGGCTTGTACGTGTCGCTCGATCTGGCACACGAGGTCGCGCAGTTCGGCCAGGCCGTCCGTCGCGAAAAACATGCGTTTGAGCGCGTCCGCGTCGGCCGGCACGGGCACGACCGAAATCTCGAACAGTTCCCACTGGCGGACGATCCGCGCCGGACCCTCGATGCGGTTCTCGCCGCGCCCGGACACCTCCCCGTCGGATACGATTTCCACTTCGAGCGGGATGAACCCGATACTCAGGGCGGACACAAATCCGCCGCTGATGAGTTGCCAGGCCTCAGTCGCGCGTTCGGTTTCGGCGAACGTGACCTCCGCGATGAGTTCGCGCTTGGCCGTCTTGACCGTCGCGTTGCCGATCACGGCCCCGACTTCCCAGCGGTTGTGCGTGTCGAGTACGACCGGATTCTTGCGGTAGCGCGTCAGGTCCGCGCCGCCCATGCGCAGGTGTTCCGGCCCTTGCCACGTCTGCACCCCGTTCTCGGTTGCGGCCACGAACGTAGCGCGCCGCTGCTCCTCGTCGATGTCCCGTACGGTCACGCTGTCGAGCAGCGCCCGCGTGACCGGCTTCTCCGTCGTTTCCGTCGCCGTGGTGCTCATCGCGTAGACCTCGCTCGTTCAACCGCCCAGACGTCCAGAACACCCAGGGCACCAAGACATAGTTGCGCTGCTGGCGCTCTTCGCGTTTTGGCGGTGCTCTTACAAGTGCCCATGCCCATTGCCTCCCGCGCCGACCAGTGTGCGCGCTTCGTCCTCGGTCTCAATTTCGCTGCCCGCGTGCTCTTCCCCGCTCACCGGGCTGAGGCCCGTCTTGCGGACCGGCACGTCGCCCCACGCCGCACGCGGCAGTCCCAGCACGGCCCGGATCTCGTTGATGGTCAACACGCCCGCCTCGACGTGGTACTGGAGTACGTCCTGATCGTTGAAGCGCAGCCGCGGACCGTCCGGCGTCTCGACCGGCAGTCCCAGCGCGCCGCGCGCTTCGGCCACGCCGATCGGCACCCCGCTCCGCACGGCCCGCGCGATATCCTCCATCGGTTTGGCCGTCGCCGCGTTGTCCAGCAATCCGGCCGCTTCGAGGGCCACTCTTTCGCGCTGGCGCTGCGCAATGACCTCCTCCCAATCGAGGCCGAGTTGCGCGAGTTCGTATTGCAGCGTCGTGAGTCCGGCCTTGAGCGCCGTCTCGACCGCCTTGGCCTCTTTGAGCGGGTCCACCCACTTCCACCCGTTGCCAATCCAGGCCACCAGGCCGATGTCCGCCGGCGTCACACCCCACAGGCGCTGGTCGCCGCGCAGCAGGCCGTCCGCCATGACCTCGTGCCAGAGCCAGCCCAACGGGTCCTCGGCGAACCAGGACCGTTCATCGGTGTACGTCTGCCGCGTTTCAAGCAAGTCCGTGCGCGCCGACGAATACGTGGAGTCGCCGAAGTCGCGCAACACGACCTGCCAGCTCACGCCGACCGCCGCGCCGATCCGCCGCGCGATCGCGACGATGAACGGCACGAGTTCGGGGGTCGGGAAGTTCGGAATCAGCGTCTGGATTGACTCTTCCGGGTCGAGCTTGAACAGCATGCCCGGTTCGATGTCCTGGTCGAGTTGGTAGCCGTACTTATCCGCCGTCGTCGGCAGCAGATCATCGACGCCGCCCTTGCTCGTGATGAACGCGGCCAGACAGGCGGCGATCTGCGTGCGCTTCAGCGCCGCGAGCATGAGCAGGTCCAGGTCGCGCAGTTCCTGCAGGACCGCGTGACACAGCGGTACGCCGCGCGTCTGCCCACTGCGGCCGATACGGCGCAGGTGTTTACACAGTTCTTTCGGGATGCGCGCGTATTCGTCGGACTTACCGATGCTCGTCACGGTGTTGGAGCCGGGATGGTGCTTGCGCACGTGGTAGGCCACGGGCACGCCCAGCGCCGTGCGTTCCACGCCGTCGCGGAGTTCGTGGCCCTCGGCCGGCTGGTAACTCAGCGGCGTGGCCACGCGGTCGGCTTCGACGAGTTCGAACGTCAGCGGCTCGTCCGGCCCACGGGCCGCGTGCTTGATAAACACGTCGCCGTCGCGGATGACCGAGAGGTAGGGAGTTTCTGCGCCTCGTGGAACGAAATGTCCTCGGCCGGGAACAGTTCGTTTTGGCGCGCTTTCCAGAACGCCTCGATGCGCCGGTTCTTGTCGGTATCGCCGGTGCGCGCCTGCGGGCGCAGGCCGGTGCCGATGACGTTCGTTTTGAACGTGCGGTGCAGGCCGCTGCCGATCGGGTCGTCCCGCTCCGCTTCGCGCGCCCGGTTCCGCAGTTCGGGCAGGTCGCCCGAAATCTCGGTGTCCGCGTCCCCGGCCCCCCCGCGCCACGGCGTGCTGTTACCCTTTTTGGCCGCGCGGTAGCCGCGCGCTCGCAGCAGGGCCAGCACGGAAGCGCGGTAGTCCGGGTCGCGGGCCATGCGGCGGAAGTGTTGCCGGCGGACGGCGCGGGCCGGGGACAGCAGCCCCACGCCCCAGTCCACGAACCGCGTGATCGTATCGCTCGCGGACTTCATACCGTGTGCCTCGTCCGCGTGGTGATGAGTCGTCGCCCGCTGTCCGTGGTCTGTGCCAGCGCTGCCTCGAGCGCGTCGATGGCGTTTTTCAGTCCGGTCAGTGCTTCGCGCCGTCGGTTGCGGAATTCCCCCGCGCTGCCTTCGACGTCGAGGCCGGAGTTGATGGCCTCGGCCACGGCGTATTTCGTGGTGGCGGTCGCGATATCCCCGTCGGCCAGCGCGTCCGCGCACTCGGCACACGCATCCTGAAAGGCCGCAACGGTGATCTGCGTGGTCGCCATGCCGCGTTATGTAACACGTCACGGCGCCAACCGGGCGCGCGACTTTTCTGACTCAGAAAAGAGGGGGGCGCGGTCAGAGGCCGCGTTTCAGGTGGCGTCGGCGTCGGCGCCCGGCGTACCGTCCGCCCCCAGCAGCGTCACGGGCAGCTTGTATGCGTGGCCGCACGCCCGGCATTCCAGGTACGCAATCGTGTCGTTCGCGTGCCGGACGCGCACGGCCCGGCAGCCCCCGCGCCGGAACCACATATGCCGGCACCGCGGACACGGCAGGACGGCCGCGTGCCGGGCCAGCTTCAAGTAGCGCTGCGGCAAGCTGCGGCCCTGCGGCCAGAGCACGTTACCCCCGCGGTATTCGTACTGCGGCTCCTGCGTCTCGAGCGGGGGGTCCTGCGTCACCGGCTCCACGGGTTTGTTCGGTTTCGGTTTCGTCGTGTGTTTGCGTTTGGGCATGGGGGGGTTCTCAGTTCTCAGTCGTCAGCCTGAAATCTCAAATCTGTTTGTTCCTGCGCAGTCATTGACAGCCGCGGCTGACCGTCGATGTACGGCCGCTCCACGAGCGCTGGCCGGCCCGCGCGTGGCTCCGTGGCTTCGTCGCTGCGTGGCGCTCTGCTCATCGTCCAATCCTCCAACTCCCGCCCGACCGGCGCTGTCCGCCGGCGGCGCGCCGGGCGTACCCGCGCGTCCGCGTCTGTTCCGGGGGCCGCGCGAAACCCGCCAGCGCCACGCCCAGCCCGCGCGCCGCGCACAGGCCGTACACTTCGCAGTCCAGAAAGTGATTCGCCCGCACGCCAGCGATTTTTTCCCAGCGCGGCGTCTTGAAGTCCGTGCGCCACTCCTCGCTGGTCAGGTGCCGGTGGTAGGCCCGCACCGTGTTCGTGTGCACGCCCGCGGCCGGGAAGTGCCAGTAACCACTCTGCCCGCGCGGAATGCGTAGCAGGCGGCGCAGTACGGTTTTCGCCTGACTCACGTCGAGCGGGCGATATGGGCGCTGCCGGTCGTCCAGGCGCGGCTTGGCCGGCCAGAGCGCGAGCCGGATCCCCGCCTTTTGCCCGAGCACCATGCGCCAGTTCTGCTGCCGCCCGCGCGTCTGCCACCAGCCACCGACCACGTCTTTCTCGTACCCGCGGTCCACCACGCAAATCGTCGCGCTGCGCTGGCCGATGATCTCCCCGGCCGCGTCGATGACTGGCCAGCCCGCCGCGGCGAGTTCGGCGACCTCTTCAAGCCCTTCGGCGATCGCGACCGCGCGCCGCTTGCCGCGGTCCCGCTTCGACTCGTCGGCCAGGCCCTTGAGCGGTTTGCCGCACGTGCCCAGGTCGATGAGCCACGTCTCGCCGTCGCTTTTGCGCCACGCCCGCACGATGTAATAGACGTAGCCCGATTGCACATCGACGCCGACGGTCACGACGTCGGCCGCGTCGGGTATGTGCCCGGCCGGATACTTCGCGGCATGCTGTGTCAACTCGGCCTCCGTCAGTTTGTCCTCATCGACCTCGGGCTCTTTCCACGGCACGGCCCGAATCCGCTTCTGGAAGTTGATGACTTTCTCGGGATTGCCGCGCCCCTCGAGGTACTCGGCCGCGAGCGCCCCCCAATCCGCGAACCGCCAGTAGAGCGCGCTGCGCCAGAACCCCGCCACGGTCGTGTCGCGCCGCGTGTCCGGGTACACCGCGTGCTGCGCCGGGTCGATCCACGTTCCGCCCTCGGTCGGTTCCGTAATCCAGTTCTTGCCCGGCGGGGTGGACACCCACAGGTGATCGCGGAGCATCCCCGGCACCGACCGCCGGCGAATCTTGTGGTGGCAATCCGCGTGCGCGCACTTGAGCCACGCGCCCGTGCGGGCCTTACGCGGGTTGGTGCTGTCGAATTGCAGCCGACCCCACTCGAGCAGTTGATATGTCCCGCACTTGGGGCACGGGACGAACGGCACGTAGAACGCGGAGGCGAACAGCGTGCGCGCCAGGTAGTCGTCCACCGTGCCCGGCTGTCCGAGCAGCAGGTAGCGTCGCTGATCGGCCGGGTAGGCGTCGGCGCGTTCCTGCGCCACATCGACCGGGTGGTCGCCCTCGGGGAACACGCGCATGGCCTGCACGTCATCGGCCACGATCCGCGGCGCCGTCGCCGACGCCAGCGCCCCGCGTGATTCCGAGCCGCGTACGAACAGGCTGGTCTTGTTCGTAAAGTCGCGCCGCTCTTTGGTACCCGCGGCCTCGCGGTCCAGCGGCAGCAGCGGTTCGGTTTTCGCGCTGGCCAGCAGGGCGGGCGCGATTTTCTTTTGCCACACGTCTTGCGCGAGCACGGCGGACGCGGCGAAATAGAACACGTTGGTCCCGGCCTGCTCGAGCGCGGCGAGGATGAAGTTGGTGCCGAGTTCCGTTTTGCCCGCGCGTTGGGGGCTGCCCATCAGGGCCACACGCGTCCAGCGCGGATCGTCCGCGGCCCGTAGCGGCGTGACGGCCAGCGGGTCGATGGCGTGGTCCCACCGCACCGGCACGCCCGCGGCCCCGACGTACGGACCGTGCGTGACGTAGCGATGCCGCGCCACCCATTCGGGCAGGTCGAGTTCGTCACGCGGGGCGACGATCTGCCGGACTATTTCGGGTAGCGCGTTAATTGCTCACGTACCTCGTGCAGGTGTTGGGCGATGACGGCCCGGCGCCCGTCGGCCCGCACGCCTTCCAGCTTGACGGGCAGTTCGGTGGCCAGCCGTTCCAGGCAGGCCACGAATATCTGCGCCACCCGCGCCAGTTCCTGCTCGTGCTCCGCGCGGTCCACCACTTCCGCCGCCGCCTGTTTGGCCAACACTTCGGCGCGGCGCGCTTCGGCCGCGAGCCGGCGCGTCCGCCACTCGGCCAGTTGCTGGTCGGCCTGCGACGTCGTGTGCGGGTTGCGCCACGCCAGCCAGTCGCGCAGGTTGTAGCCGTGCTCGGTCTTCGCCGGCCCGCCGCTGGCGAGCCAGCCGTCCACGGTCTTGGGCGACACGCCGAAGATCCACGCCAGTTCGGGCTTGCTGGTGGCGTAGACCGCGTGCGGCTCGTCGTATTGCTCACCGGCCAGCAGTTGGTGGAGCGCGAACACGACGTCGGGCAGGCTGACCGTCGCGCCGTCGAAGGGTATCCCGCTCCGCGCGGCCTGCGCCTTGAGTTGCCGGCCGTACTTGTCGCCGGCCATTTCCTTCCAGTGTTTGCGCGGGATGCGGCGGTAGTGTTCCCAGCGCTGGCGTTCCTCGCGCTCGGCCTCCACGCGCCGCAGGGCCGCGGCCTCGCGCGCGGTTGGCTTCTCCTTGCGCTGCCGCTTCTGCAATGCGGCCTGCGCCAGTTCGCGGTCCAACCGCTCGGACACACTGGTCGTTTCGTCGGTCTCACGTTTGCGCGTCACGTTGGGGGGTCACACATCTCAACTCTCAGATGCCACGGGGAAGGGCGTGCCGTCGTCCCTGTGGGGTACGCGCCCGGTCAACTTGTGCCAGCGCCGGCAGATGACATCCACATAGCGTGGCTCAATCTCGATTCCGTAACACTTCCGCCCGAGCTGTTCCGCGGCGATGAACTGCGACCCGCTGCCGGCGAACGGCTCATAGCAGACCTCGCCTTGCTTGAGGTGGTTGCGGATCGGGATGGCGAACAGTTCGATGGGTTTCTGCGTCGGGTGCTGCCCGCTGTCCTCGTCGCGCCCGCACTCCCAGACCGACGTCTGCGACTTGTTGCCGAGCCATTGCGGCTGATGCCCCTTCACCCAGCCGTAGAAACACGGCTCGTGCGACCAGTGGTACATTCCCGAGCGGGTCAGAACGAACCCCGGTTTACGCCAAATTATCTGGCGGTGTAGCACGACGTTTGCCGCCGCCGCCGCCGCAAAGAACCCTTGTGTCAGATGCGCATGCCAGAGATACCACGCCGCGCAGTCGAGGTGCGGCAGCGCCGCCGTGAACGCCCGCTCGAGGAAGTCCTGTAAGGCCGGCCCCTCGTGCCCGTCGTTTTTCAGGTCGCCCCATTGCTCGTTGTGCTTGGCGAACCCCGATCTGGGAATGCCGTCTTTCGTCTTGCTGTAATTCACCCCATACGGCGGGTCGGTCGCGACGAGTTTTGCCTTGGCGCCGTCCATCAGGCGTGTGACCGCCTCGGCGTCCGTGCAATCACCGCACAACACCCGGTGCTCGCCCAGGTGCCACAGGTCGCCGGGCCGCGACAGCGCTGCCGGCCGCAGCTCGGGCGCCTCATCCTCTTCGACCTGGCCGTTCCCGCCCGTGTCAATCCGCAGCTCATCCAGCAGCAGCGCGTCGTAGACGTCGGGCAACTCGCCGCTGATTTCGTCCAGCAGCGCGTTCAGATCCTCGGTGAACTCGCCCGAAATGGCCGGCGAGTTGAGGGCGACGTTGAGCGCCTTCTCCTCCGCGTCCGGCAGGTCCACGACCACGACATCGGCCTCGGTGGCGCCCCGGTCGGCCAGCGCCTTGATGCGCTGATGCCCGCCGACCACGCGCCCCGTCCGCTGGTTCCAGACGATGGGCTGCACGAGGCCGAACCGATCCAGGCTGGCCCCCAGCCCCGCCATTGCTTCGTCCGAAATCCGCCGCGGGTTGTAGTCCGCGGGCACGAGGTCCGCGAGCGGCATTGTCGCCAGCTTGTGCCGCTTAACGCCCACGGTGGCCCCCAGTCAGTTTCACCCGAACCCAGCCCCAGCCGCGGCCCAGAACTCGCGCCACGGGCCAGCCGTGTAGCCGTGTCGCGCCCCAGGAACCGCCCCCCACGCCAGATTTTTCTCCGCGCGTAGAAAAACCGCCCGAACCATACCGTCGCTTCGCGACCCCGGTCCCCGTCCAGGAGGACCCGCAAGCATCGATGTGGCC
>Ga0180435_10001543_pt1 | contig 23860 bp, 18 predicted proteins | sample SS_ome_3_FD_132467 | JGI IMG/M metagenome (GOLD analysis project Ga0180435, IMG submission 132467) | Hypersaline lake sediment archaeal communities from the Salton Sea, California, USA - SS_3_S_1 metaG | ecosystem: Environmental > Aquatic > Non-marine Saline and Alkaline > Hypersaline >... | reverse complement strand
CCGGCCGGCAGGCCCACGTCCTTGGCGGCTTCAACCGCCTTGGCGATCAGGTCGGGCCGCGGCGTGTTGGCTCGACCGCTGAGATCGACCCCGCCCAGTTGATCGCCCCGCACACCCCAAAGGTAAATCGAATCGGTACCGACATCGCGAAGCATCTTGCAGGCGTCTTTGTAAGCTTGCATGTCGGCCGTGATGTTGGCCGTAGGACAGATGATCCATTTCATTTTCCCGCCGTGCTTGTTGCGGTATTCCTGCAACCAGTCGACCACGCCACTCGCCGTGTGAATCACCACGGCGTTGACCCCATGTGCCTCGGCCAGGGCCATCGTCTCAAAGATCTTTTCCTTGGTGTTGTAGCGAGCGGCGAGGGTGTAGACATATCGCAAGTCGCGGGAGTGGGTGTAGTGGGTGAGTAGGTTCCCGCCCAGCAGCATTCGCCCGATGGTCATTCCCGGCGCTAACTCGGCTTGCGGCACCTGCTGTTTGGCCAACTTGCTGGCGTCGTCGAGAAGTGTCGATTCGTCGCCGCGGGCAACTCCTTGTGTTCCAACTGCGGCCAGAGTGGCGGAGGTCGAAACCGTGGTGACGAAACTCCGTCGTGTCAGCTTGTTAGTCATCTGATTGTTCCCTGATGTCGTTGATTTGAAGATGCGGGCGCGGACCTGCATTCAGGCCTGCCATGGTCTTGCGCGATTTTTGTCGGCGCGAGGTACAATCCGCTTCGCGTTCGTGGCGTAATCGGCGATCATGAAATCGAACATTGCGACGGCGGCGAAGTCCGCCCCGGCGTCTTCCAAGGCATATGCCAGCCCACGTCGCGGATCGATCGCCCCGGCCGCAAGCACTTTGGTCGCCAGCCACGGTTTCGCGATCGACTTAAACACTTCAATCACCTGTTCGGGGCGGGCGCACCAGATGTTGTCGAAATAGCCCGGCGTCTGCTGGATGAACGGGTCGCGAACTTCCGGTGGTGTCGGCTTGGCGGTTGCATAGCCGTCCGAATGAAACGACTGCACGTAGAAGTCGACCGGCGATTGTTCTTCTTCACATCCTTTGACCACGGGCAATGCCCAGGTGCCAACCCCGATGGGCAGGTCAACCTTGGCCGCCGCCTCAATAACGCTTGCAAGCGGACCGACGCCCTCAGCACGCACCATCTCATCCGTTTCACAGGGGTCCGTGAATTGGGCGATCGCGCCGCTGTCGATATTCTGCTTGATTGCGTCCGCCAACTCGGCCCCCCTCAGTTTCGGCGACACTCGGGCAATGAACTGCATCTTGCCGCCAGACGCATTGTAATCATTCACGAATTCTTCGCCCCAGCCGAGCACAGTATTGATCCCATTCGCCTCTGCCAGTCGGAGCGTCTCTTGCACGCGCTCCGGCGTGAGGTAGGTCGTCGCCAAACGACTTACGTACTTTAGGTCGCGGCTATGCACGTTGCCGACGAGCGGATTGCCGTCAAGCACCAACCGGCTCACGGCTGCATTGCCCAGTTTTCCGCAAGGCATACCGTTGAATTCGGCATGGGGCGATTCGGGTGACTGTTTTGTATCTTCCATCGGAATGGACTCCTCTTCATTCAAAAGGCGTCGATTGATTTCAGTGCGATTGTTTCGATACGGAATGATATTGTTTGATCGCTTTGTGGTCTGGTTCGTAACGCAAGGCTTCTTCGGCCGTCGGCATGCGCAGCGGCCGCACTACGCGAAAGCCTGGTGCGTACGGCTTGGTGAATTGCCAAATACTCTGCGGGTCGCGGGGATCGTCCTCCTTCCATTTTGGATCGGAAGCCCGGCGGGCGGCACTGCGCAGCTCGTCGGGGTCACTGTCCCAGCAGCCGCCTCGCACAACGCGCGGATAGATTTTTGTCGGCACGAGCAGCGGACCGGCAACAGTTTTGCCGGCAAACTGCTGATAGTAGTTGGCGTCATACGCGTCGAGAACCCACTCCCGCACGTTGCCATGCATGTCGTGCAGCCCCCACGCGTTCGGCTTCTTGGTGCCGACCTTTTGGCACTGGTCGTCGGCGTTGTCAAAAAACCAACCGTAATCTTCGAGTTCGTCGACATCGTCACCAAAGGAGTAGGCCGTGGTGGCGCCGGCGCGGCAGGCGTATTCCCATTCAGCCTCGGTTGGCAGGCGGTGGTAGCGGCCTGTCTTCGCGCTGAGCCATTTACAATAACAGCGTGCGGCCAGTTGTGTCATGCCAAAAGCCGGGCACTCGGATTTACCCATCTCGAAAGCGACGTCTTTGAACGGTTTTGAGGGACGAGTGATCGCGTCGGCGATCGCTTCCATCTTCCGTCGTTTTGGATCCGCCTCGTTTGCACCGGCGTCGCCGGGGTCGTCGGTCGCCATGTCTTTGATCACCCCCGCCCAAAGGTTGTATTCATCCCAAGTCACTTCGCAGCGGCCCATCCAAAACGGTTCGATCGCGACTTTGTGTTGCGGACCTTCATCTTCCCAGCGGTCCGGCTCGTCTGCGGGGCTACCCATCAAAAATGTCCCGCCACGAATCGGAACCATTTCAAAGGTTACACCGCTGCCGCCAATGGCCTCGCGGTAGGCTTTCATCTCGGCTTCCGTTTTGGCGACGCTTCCCGGAAGATCCGTTGGCTTGGGCAACCACTGAAGCGTTGGCGTGGCGGTAGGATCGAAATCGAGGGCCGCATGTTTCTCCTCTTTCCAGCCATCTTTCGGAAACCACGAACGCCAAACCTTCATCGAACGCCGCAGATGCTCTTTGGCGTCCCCCCCGATTCCATAGCACTGCAAGCCGATCGGGCCGCGATACCCAGCCTGGTGCAACAGCGTTAGGACCGCGTGCACGTCGAATTCGCCTTCGTCGAGGGGGGCGATCCATTGCGAAAGCCCCTTTGCACTTGGTTCGCCGCCGTTGATCGTGACGCCTTGTAGATAGGGCATCGACCGACGAAACAGTTTGGCGAGATCCTTTTCTTTGTCCACGGCCCCCCAATGAGAAAGGTTGAACATGGCGCCAACGTTTTTGCGATCGACCTTTTTCGCTAAGCGCACGCCGTCATCGAGCGTCTCCGCCCAATCGCCACGGTGCGGGTAAATCAGCAGCGAAACGCCATGCGGAGCGGCCATGTCGGCCACCTCGCGCAGCACGGCTACGGCCTTCTCGTCCAGTGAAGCATCGGAAGGCGCACCACCGCTGATCAACAACGCGATTTGCACATCGCGGTCCTTCAAGAGCGGCAGCAGCTTTTCGAAAGCCTGCTTGTTGTAGCCGGGTGATGCGGCCAGATTGAGCCGCTCGTAGACCTGAAAGAGTTTCAACTTGTGCTCGTCCAGCGTTTTCAATCGTTCTTCGAGCCCACCGAACCAGAGATGCCCGACGCCGTCGTACCCCAGTTCCGAGAGCATCTCCGCCTGCTGGGGCAGCGACCGCTTCTTGGCGTCGTGCGTATCGTGACACAGCGAGTAGAGCGCCGGCGCCGATTGCAGTGGTCGCTCTGCGTTCGCTCGCAACGGTATGATCGCGAGAAGGAGAAGAAGAGCAAGGAACGCGGTCTTTCGAGGGCGGGTCATTGTCTGTGTGGGGTATTCAGTGGAGGGTCTTGGCGGTTTGTCATTGTAACACGTGCGCAGATCCGAGAACACGGCAGAGCCGCCCCACCAGAGCGCAAGCGAATACGCCCTACTTCCGCCGACGACCAAAACCGAGCAGACCCAGCAGGCCAAAGGTAGCCAAGGCGAAGGTGGAAGGTTCGGGAACCTCCGCGAGTTCAAAGGCGTTCAAGCGGATACCGGTGGATTCCGATTGTCCAGTCCAACTGTCGTCGAGGTTGACGGTTAGCGCGCCAGTGGCGGCCGGGGTAAATGTCCCGGTCGTGGCATACTGGCCATCGGTCGTCGGGTTGTTGGCACCGTTCCAAACGATATGCGAGTGAGATCGACGTCGACTCTTTGGCGCAAGCGTGCCATCTATCGCCGAACCCAACTATTTTGCTCGCAAATTCAAGCAGCAGATCGGCGTGAAACCTTCGGACTACCGCAAACGCGGAGTTGTCTCAAAACGCGATAGGCGTGCCGATCTGGACTGAGGCGGCCTTGTGTGAATAGTTGACTTGCACGCCGCTGATGGGGGCGTGCGAAGATCGCCGCAGGTCGACAGCACTCAACCGGCACGGCGTTATGGCCTGACCGCAATTATCCATTCGCACGCTTGGAAACGCAAACCCATCGAGACAGTGGTTGTTCGAGAGCGATCCGGGGCATGACATTTCCGAAGCACCGTATGGCAACAAAAAACGCGGCAAAGTACAGATCCTGTAACCCCTTGCGGTGAAGCCGCTTACGGCTTGGCGGGGCGGCCGGGGCGGGGTTTTCGGCGCTCGAGCGCCTTGTCGCGGTAAGCCGAGGGCGAGGTTTTCTCGGTCTGCACGAAGGCGACCCGCATCCGCTCTTCGCTGGGAAAGCCGGCCAGCGAGGCCACCGTTTTCACGCCTAGATCGGTTTCGCGCAGCAGTCGCTTCGCCCGGCTGAGACGGCAGGCGTTGATCTCTTCAAGCACGGTGTGCCCCAGCTCTTGTTGGAAGTGACGCTCCAGCGCGCGGCGACTCGTCGCCAATTGATCAGAAATCTTTTGAACGGAAAGCGCGCGATGGCTGTGCGTCCAGATCAGGTCTAGTGCGCCGGTCACCAATTCGTCGTTAACATCTTTGCTGCGAACCGTGCGATCGCCACCGGGCAGTTCGTCACATTCGCCGACGTGCTCCACGACCGTCCCAATCAGCGACAATGCTTGCAGCGATAGAAGAATCGAGTTCTGGTTCGGGTCGTCGTGAACGCGGTTGAGGAATTGATCGAACGCGTTGGCGAGCCGTTTGGTCGCCCTGGTCTGGCGCACGGGCGCCTCAGATCGAAGAACGTTTAGCTCGAATAGGCGGTGCGTCAACTCGCCGTTGAGCGAAATCCATCGTTCGGTCCAGCCGGAGGAGCGATCGGGCCGGTAGCGGTGCCAGACGCCGGGAAAGAGAAACAGAACGCTGCCGGGCTGAACGGGCATTTCCCCGGTCGGCTCGGACTCGAAGACTCCATGGCCGTTGCTGATCAAGATGACCTGGAACTCGGGTAACACGCGGCCGCGCGACCACTCGAAGCCGTAAAGCCCTGGGTGGCCTGCTGCTGGATACTGCTCGTTGGGTGGGAATACGCCTCGGCCCGCCCCCGTCACGTAGAGCCCCCAACGCATGGCCGCATCGTTGACCGGGAGGTAATGGTAGAAGCCGTCGTAGCCGGTCATGATTCGATCCCCCTGACAAGTCGCATTCATCGCATAACGTTGTTCATTGTAGGTTAAGAATGTCGCAAAACAAGGGCTGTTGTCGAATGTGAATGGGCTTGGGAACTTTGTAAAATGGTGCTGCGGTTCGTGCGGTTGCACTGCTTGCGACGGCTGGTTGACGTCGACCGAAAACATGGACCTGACCCCGTTAACGGTTACGAGATCGGATTACATATCGATGAGTTTCTTTTTTCTGTCGGGCGTACCGCTGCACGGGATCGGCAATGCCTTGGCGGATTGATGGAGAGGCGAAACATGCCAGACAGCAAGCCTTCGATGACGTCGCGAGAACGCGTTCTGGCGGCGCTGAACCATCGTCAACCCGATCGCGTGCCGATCGACTTGGGTGGCAATCAGACGGGCATTCACAAGGCCGCCTATGAGTCTTTGATCGAGCACCTCGATTTCGATGAAGAGATCGAGATCATGGACGCGGTGCAACAACTTGCCCGTCCCAGCGAAGGGGTGCTCGAGCGGTTGCGCGTCGACACGCGTTATATTCATGCAGGGGCGGCAGCGGATTTCGATGGCGAGATCGTCACGGAACAGCGCGATGGCAAAACCTGGCACGATCTGACCGACGAATTCGGTGTGCGCTGGTCGATGCCCGATGATTCGCCGCTCTACATGGACATCACGCACCACCCACTGGCCAACGCGGCCATTGATGATCTGGCCGGCTATCCCTGGCCGCAAGGCGGTGACCCAGGCCGATTCGAAGAACTGCGAGAGAAAGCGCTCCAACTCCGCAAGGAAACCCCGTACGCCGTGGTCAGCGGAATCAGCGGTGTGGTCTACGAGATCTGCTGGTACATACGGGGACTGCAGCAGTGGTTCATGGATATGCTCGAACAACCGGAGTTCTGTGAGGCGATGCTCGATCGCACGCTCGCATTCTGGTTGGATTGGTTTGACGCGTTCCTAAAGGAAGTTGGCGACGTTGTCGACGTGATCATGATCGGCGACGACCTGGCGGGACAAACCGGGCCGCTTTTTCAGCCAGACTTCTACCGCCGAGTCGTGAAGCCACGTCACAAGGAACTGGTGCAGTTCATCAAGTCGCGCACCAGCGCGAAGATCTGGTATCACACGTGCGGCGCCTGCCGGGACTACATACCCGATCTGTTGGGCAACGGCATCGACGCCCTCAACCCGGTGCAGATCAGTGCAGCCGACATGGAACCAAACCAGTTACAGGCCGAGTTCGGCGATCGGCTGGTCTTCTGGGGAGGGGCCATCGACTCACAGCATGTTCTTCCCCAGGCCGACCCGGCGACAATTCGGGAACACGTCCGCAGGAACATCGAGGCATTCAAGTCGGGCGGTGGCTACGTGTTCAACAACGTCCACAACATCCAAGCCGGCGTCCCCGCCGAGAACGTGCTGGCGATGTACGATGCGGCGTATGAGTTCGGAGTCTACGAGCAGAACTAAACTCATCCAGACGGTGAGGACCGATAGTTCGTAAAACGAAGGTCGCGCCATGAACCATGTTGAACGCTTTCGCGCCGTGATGGATTTTGAGCCGGTGGACCGGTTGCCGCGCTGGGAATGGGCCATGTGGTGGGACGAGACGATCGCCAACTGGAAACAGCAGGGGCTTCCTGAGGGGCTGGAGTCCGTGTTCGAGATTGCTGACTATTTCGGTCTCGACCCTTATCAGCAGTTTTGGTTCTCGACGACGGACGACACGATCGAGGCGGTCCAGCACCATGTCGAGGGCATCGTCTCGAACATGGACGACTACCTGCGCCTGCGACCCAAGTTCTTCCCCGACCACAGCCGTGCCATTGAGGCGATGCGACCTTGGGCCGCGCATCAAGCAAACGGCGAGGTAGCGGTGTGGACCACGCTGGAAGGCTACTTCTGGTTTCCGCGGACTTTGATGGGCTTCAACAAGATCAGTCTTGCCTTTTACGACCAGCCGGAACTGATTCATCAGATCAACCAGGACCTGACCGACTTCAACTTGGGGATCCTCGACCGCGTCGAGCAAGTTTGCGTGCCGACATTTGCCACGATCGCGGAGGACATGTCGTACAACAACGGCCCGATGATTTCCGAAGAGCACTACGATGAGTTTGTTGCGCCCTACTATCGTCAGATCGTGCCACGGCTGCTGGAAAAGGATGTCATTCCTTTCGTCGACACGGATGGCGATGTCACTCTCATGTTGCCGTGGCTGTTGCGGGAGGGGATTCGCGGTGTGTTGCCTCTGGAACGGCAAGCAGGCGTCGACGGCATGGATTTGCGGCGGGCGTTTCCCAATGCTTGCGTGGTTGGCCACTTCGACAAGATGGTGATGGACAAGGGCGAAGAAGCCGTCCGAAACGAGTTCGAACGGTTGTTGCCGTTGATGCGATCGGGGGGATTCATTCCCAGCGTCGACCACCAGACGCCCCCACATGTGACCATCGATCAGTATCGTGTCTTTCGACGCTTGCTGGATGAATATACTGCCGCAGTTTAACCCGGAAAGGTGACATCATGCCCCCGAGATTCGCAGTTGCTGCCCTATTCGTTGTTGCGTCGACCGCAGTTGCCCAGCCGCAAAAGTACAGCGACGGCAGACCGGTCGCGACGCAGAGAATGGACGCGAAAGACCATGGAATTGTACTGCGGTACGGCGACGGACCCGACCAGTGCGATATTCTCGGCGCCCGAGATGTCTGGGTGTTTGCATCGCTTTCAATTGCCCAGGGTGACGGGCTCGAGTCGCTGGAAAAACAGTTTCGCGAATTGCCGATGGAGGCGCGGCGTTTGACCGGGCCGTTGTTTTGGATGCATGGTGACGAAAACGAGACCCGCGAGCGGTTGGAATGCTATCTCGAAAAAGTTGCCGAAGGCGGCAACGGCTGCTTCACCGCCGAGTCTCGTCCTCATAGCGACTGGCTTGGACCACGCTGGTACAAGGACCTCGATATCTGTTTGCAGAAGGCCAAGGCCCTCGATCTAAAGATGTGGATCTTCGACGAGCGGTGGTGGCCCAGCCAGTCTATCGGGGGGACAGTTCCGCCACGTTACGCCGCCAAGTCGCTCTCAGCCGAGGCACTCGAAGTGGCCGGGCCGAAGTTGGTTGAGGCCGACGGATACAGCGGCGAACGGTACATTGCAACGGTCGCTGGCAGATTGAATGCGAACAAGGAGATCGAGGGCGATAGCCTGATCGATCTGGCGCCGTTTATCGGAGATGGCAAACTCAACTGGCAGGCCCCCGCTGGAAAATGGCAGATCATCCGGTTCACTCACAAACAGGCGCCGGGCTTGGGGCAGCGCGGGGGTAAGGAACTGAGCGTCGACGGGGCGAGCCGAGACTGCACAGACTGGTTCCTCCAGACGGTCTATCAGCCACACTACGATCACTTCAGCGACGACTTCGGCAAAGCCATTCCGGGCTTCTTCTACGACGAACCAGAAACGAAGGGCGATTGGGGAACGGAACTGAACACCATCCTCAGCGAGTGGGGTGTTGACTGGAAAAAGGCCTACGTAGCCTACATGTTCAAGCTCGCGGGTGACGACGACGTGGCTGCCCGTTACCAGTACATGGAGGCGATTGCCGAAGCCTGGGGCCGCGTAATGTATGGCGGTACGAGCAAGTGGTGCCGCGAGCATGACGTGATTTCGATCGGCCATTTCATGGAGCACGGTTACCTCTACCTGCGCCCCGACTATTGTGCGGGCGACATGATGCGGCTGCAGAAATACAGCGACATGGGTGGAATCGACCTGGTGTGTCGACAGATGTATCCCGGTCAGCGCCCGCACAGCATCTACCAAACGCCCAAGTTGGCCAGTTCCATTTCCCATGTTTACGGCAAGAAGGATGATCTTGCCATGTGCGAGATCTTCGGTGGTTACAACCAGATTCTCACCTATCCGCAAATGAAATGGCTCACCGACCAACATCAAGTCCGCGGCATCAATTTCATGATCCCGCATTCGTTTAATCCGAAAGCTCCGAACGATCGCGACTACCCGCCATATTTCTATAATGACGGGCACGAGCCGCGTTGGCCGCTCTATCGCGTCTGGGCCGACTATACGAGCCGCTTGAGTCTCCTGCTGACTGGCGGCAAACACGTTTGCCCCGTTGCCATCCTGTTCAGCGGCAATGCCAAACGCGTCGGGAATTACGTGACGCCTGAAGATATGACCTCCGTGCTGCAGGACGCCCTCTACGATTGCGATTGGCTACCGTTCGAGTGTTTCGAAGGCGACGCAAAAATAAGCGGAAAGAACATCGAACTTCACCAGGAGCGATATCAAGTCCTCGTCGTACCGCCGACCGATCTCATTCCCCACCCCACGCTGGCTAAGGTGAAGGCGTTCTTCGACCAGGGCGGCGTTGTGGTCGGCTATGGTCACTTGCCGTCGATATCGGGTAGCGTCGGCACACCCTCCGTTGAAATCGTGAAACTCCGGGACGCGATCTGGGGGATCAATCCGCAACAGGGCGCGAAAGCCTGTAAGACAAACGCTGCTTCAGGCCGGTCGTACTTCTTGCCGGAGAAACCGGATGTAAACACGGTCGCCGCGGCCCTTCACAATGACGCGGGCATACCGCCCGTCGTCGAAGTTGTCGAAGGCGAAACCAATGACTGGTTGCATGTGCTGCACCGGGTCAAAGACGGGAACGATATCTTCCTGATCTGCAACCAAGATCACGAAAACGAAGCAAGAAAGTTTCGTCTGAAGGTTGTCGGAGATGGCTTTCCCGAGATTTGGGACGCCATACGAAATGAGATCGTTTCGGTGCCGTTTAATCGTAGTGGCGAAAGCGTTGAGTTTTCCCTGGTGCTTGAGCCGATGGAAAGCGTTTTACTTGTGTTCAATCCGGTTCAGCGAAATCTGCCCACGAGGATCGAGGGGGATTGCGTTCCTTCCGGGACGCCTATCGCGGTCCAAAGTGATTCGCCACCAAAGCCGGCGAAGGCGAAAGAAGATCGCGATTGGTTGAATGCGAGCGAATGGGTCTGGCACCCGGAAGACAATCCATCGCCGGGAACGCGATATTTCCGAAAGCAAGTGAGCCTGCCTCCGAATGAGAAGATACGAAATGCCGTATTTACCTTGACGGCGGACAACGACTTTGTCCTGTCTGTCAATGGTCGCGGCGCGGGGAAGAGCGAAGGCGACATTGACAATTGGCGAAGCCTGAAGAGGATCGATGTCACCCGCTATCTCGAGCCTGGAGCCAACTTGCTGGCGATTTCCGCGATCAACGGGGGCGACGAGCCAAATCCCGCCGGCGTCCTTGGCAGGTTGCTGGTCGAATTCGAAAACGGTGAATCCGTTGCTGTGCCCGTCGATAGTAGCTGGAAAACCGCCAAGGAGAAACAGGCAGATTGGGAAACGAACGCACTCGATGATGGGGACTGGTCGAACGCCAAGTCGGTTGCACGTTTTGGGGAAGGGCCTTGGGGCCGTTTCGCCTCAGCAGAAACGAATCCTGTGGCCGCCAATCCGTTCTCAGGAACATGTAACGTGCCCGACGGCGTCGACCTGAGCAGGGATCGCGTCTTGTTAGAGATGGAGGACCTGACGTCGGAAAAGGCCGCGCGAGTGACCATCAATGGCCGGTATGCGGGAGGAGTGATCGGAAGGCCATTCCGGCTCGACGTGACCGAACATCTGCAGCACGGCGTCAACAAAATCCGAATTGAACCTTTCGCACCAAAGTCGGTTAGGTTGGTTGTTTCGGGGAAGAACTGAATCGAATCAAACTGAACAGCTAATTGCCGACAACAGCCGGAATCGAGAAATCACGCTGCCGAGACCGCTTTCGTCCAAAAAACCTATCGGGTCGATGATTGACGCCCCGCCCTTTAACGACTAGGTTTATCCTTTTACCGAATATCGAAAAGACCTGTTTGTGGGCAGCCGACGGGCCGGCCGGTGAGGTTTTGGGACCGCCGCCGGGATGTGATTACCCGCAAATGCGTGTGACAAATTTGGAGTAGTAGGTATGGCTGACACGATTGAAGTGTTCGTCGAAAAGTTGCAGCAAGAGGGTGTCGAAGCTGGTCGCGCAGAGGCGGAGAAGATTCGCCAAGAAGCCGAAGAGCGGGCTCGGCAAGTCGTCGAGCAGGCCGAGGCGCAGGCCAAGAAGATCGTGGCCGACGCTCATTCCGAGAGCGATCAGGTGAAGGCTCGCGGAGAAACCGACCTGAAGCTCGCCGCCCGAGACATCGTGACCCAGCTAAGGGATACGCTTTCGCAGGTGATCGACACGGTTTTGGCCGCTGCCGTCAAAGATCAACTCAGCGACGCCGATTTGCTCAAACAACTGCTCCTGCAGACGGTTCAGCAGTACGTGGATGCGGACATCAAGGGCGAGTTGGAAGTCAGTATTTCGCAAGATATGCGAGAGAAGCTGGCAGGTTGGGCGCTGGAGAAGTTCCACAAAGAAGATGGCGCCAAGGGCATCTCTGTGGGGCTGCACGACTCACTTTCCGCCGCCGGTTTTGAGTATCGCATCACCGAAGGGACGATCGAGGTCACCGAAGCAGCGGTTGTCGAGTTGCTCAGTGGCATGGTCGGGCCGCAGTTCCGTGAGTTGGTGTCTTCTGCGACAAATGAGTAGGCGGCAGATTTGTGAGGAGAGGATTTCCTCGTCTTTTTTCCTTTGACCCGGCAGAAGTGAATGCGTAGTTCGCTGGTTTACTACATCACGTCCCTTCCCGCTCTCGTTGACTTGGAGAGCGACCCACCGCTTGCGCCGGCCGAGCTGCTCGCGCATCTGGCGGAGCAGGTGACGGCATCAGAGCTGATCGAAGCGATCTTCCTGCATGGCGATTTGATGCAGCGTGAGGCAGTTCTGTCGGGCGAAGTCGAGAAGCCGACGGCCGTTGTGCTTTCGGACGAGCAGGTCCGCAACGAGGCCCCGCTGCCGGAGTATCTGGCCGAATCAGATGACGAGACGGATGCGGAATCGCGACCCGTCGCCGTCGACACGCTGTGGCAGCGGTACTTCACCTATCTGGCTGGGCTGGCAGACAAGCGGAAGAGTCGCCTCCTGAAGCAGTTCGTCAGTTTTGAGGTAGGACTGCGCAACGCACTGGCTACCGCGCGGGCACAGGCGCTCGAGCTTGACCCACACGATTACCGCGTCGCCGACGAATTAGACGACGGCGGGCATGACTATACAGATACATTGAGCCAATGGTCTTCGGCGGCTGATCCGCTGGCGGGGATGGAAGTTCTGATGCGGGCCCGCTGGGAATGGGTTAACGCAAACGAACCGTGGTTCCAGTTTTCCGACGACGAGTTGGCGGCTTATGCGGCCAAGTTGATGATAATCGATCAATACCAGCGGCTGGCTGAAGCGCGGCAGACCTCACCGGTTAGCCCCTAGCCCCGCGACTTCCATAGGTGAAAGGACAGACTCTTGCAAGGCAGAATTGCAGCGGTCTTCGGCAACCTGGTGATTGCGGAAACCACCGATCGCGTGGTGCAGAACTCCGTGGGATATTGCGTTCGTGGCGATGGAACACGAATGCTCTCCGAGGTGGTCCGCGTGCGCAATCGCATGGCGGATCTCCAGGTATTTGAGGAAACTCGCGGGCTGAAAGTCGGCGATACGGTGGAGTTCGAAAAGAAGATGCTCTCCACCACGCTCGGCCCCGGCTTGCTTGGGCAGATTTATGACGGATTGCAGAATCCGTTGCCGCAACTCGCCGAAAAAATTGGCTTCTTTCTTGAGCCGGGCAACTACCTGCACGCCCTCGACCTTGAGAAGAAATGGGATTTCACGCCCTGCGTCGAAGTCGGTGCGACGGTTGAAGCGGCCGACGCCCTGGGCAGTGTGCCCGAGAGTATCTTCCAGCACGACATCATGGCGCCCTTCACGTTGAAGGGGCAGGCGACGGTCGAAAAGATCGCGCCGGCCGGTTCCTACACGGTCGATCAGGAAATCGCCGTGTTGAAAGACGCCGAAGGCGAAACCCACTCGGTGATGATGCAGCAAGATTGGCCCGTCAAGCTGCCGCTCAGCATCGCAAAGCAGCGGCTCATGCCCAAGGAACCGCTGGTCACCAAAGTACGGATCATCGACTCGATGTTTCCGATCGTCCGTGGCGGCACGTACTGCATTCCGGGGCCGTTTGGGGCGGGCAAAACCGTGCTCCAGCAAATCACCTCGCGGCATGCCGAAGTCGACATCGTGATCGTCGCGGCCTGTGGCGAGCGAGCGGGTGAGGTTGTGGAAACGCTCCGCGAGTTCCCCGAATTGACCGACCCGCGCACCGGTCGCACGCTCATGGAGCGTACGATCATCATCTGCAACACGTCGGCCATGCCGGTCGCCGCTCGTGAGGCTTCCGTCTATACGGCGGCGACACTTGCCGAGTATTACCGACAGATGGGTTTGAACGTTCTGCTGCTGGCCGACTCGACCTCGCGGTGGGCACAGGCCATGCGTGAGCTTTCCGGCCGCTTGGAAGAAATTCCCGGTGAAGAGGCGTTCCCCGCTTACTTGGAAAGCCGTATCGCCGCGTTCTACGAACGGGCCGGTTCCGTTGAACTTCGCAACGGCAAGGTTGGCTCGCTGACGATCGGCGGCACGGTCAGCCCGGCGGGTGGTAACTTCGAAGAGCCGGTGACGCAGGGCACGCTCAAGGTCGTGGGAGCCTTCCACGGTCTGTCGCGAGCTCGCAGTGACGCCCGACGTTATCCCGCCATCGATCCGCTCGACTCGTGGAGCAAGTACCAAGGCATCGTCGACCCCGAAAAGGTGGACAAAGTGCGCAGCTTGCTCCGCCGCGGCAGCGACATTCGCCAGATGATGACCGTGGTGGGTGAAGAGGGAACGACGATGGAGGACTTCATTGTCTCCCTCAACGCCGACATGTTCGACAACTGTTTTCTCCAGCAAAACGCCTTCGACGACATTGATGGCGCGACGCCCGCCGAGCGGCAGCAGTTCGCCTTCGACAAGCTGATGGAAGCGGTCGACATTGAATACGACTTCACCGACAAGACGGTTGCCCGGCAAACGATCGTCAAACTCCAGGATATCTTTCGAAACTGGAACTTCGCGGCGACCGACTCGGATGAATACAACAAGCTGCTAAACCAGATCGATTCGTTCATCGCCACCAAAGGGCGCGACGCATGAGGAAGTATTACGACGATATCAGCCGGATCGCCGGCAACGTGGTCAACGTGACAGCGGCAGGAGCCGGTTACGACGAATTGGCGGTGCTCTCTTCCGAGGCCACCGAGTCGCTCGCCCAGGTCATCCGCCTGGAAGGTGATACCGTAGCCCTGCAGGTCTTCTCGGGCACGCAAGGCGTGGCCAACAACGACCGCATCCGCTTGCTGCACCAACCGATGCAAGTGCCGTTTACCGAGGCGCTGCTCGGCCGCGTGTTTGACGGTTCGGGTCGTCCGCGTGACGGTCGGGGACCGGTCGAAGCGGATGAAATCCCGATCGGTTCGCCGACGGTCAACCCGGTCCGCCGCCGTATGCCCGACGAAATGGTGCACACGGGTATCCCGATGATCGACATCTTCAACTCGCTGGTCGAGTCTCAGAAGCTGCCGATCTTCTCTGTGGCCGGCGAGCCCTACAACGAATTGTTGGCCCGAGTTGGTCTGCAAGCCAACGCCGACATCATCATCCTCGGCGGCATGGGCCTGCGGTACGACGATTACCTGAAATTCCGCAACACCTTCGAAGAAGGCGGCGTGTTGGGTCGGGCGATCATGTTCGTCCACACCGCGGCCGACCCCGTGGTCGAGTGCCTGCTCGTGCCCGATCTTTGCCTCGCCGTCGGCGAGAAATTCGCCCTCGAAGGCAAACGCGTGCTGGTGCTTCTGACCGACATGACCTCGTTCAGCGACTCGTTGAAAGAAATCGCTATCATTCAGGAGCAGATCCCCTCGAACCGCGGTTACCCGGGCGACTTGTACACACAACTTGCCAAGCGGTACGAAAAGGCGGTTGACTTCGAGGGCGCCGGCTCGATGACGCTGTTGGCCTGCGTAACGATGCCCGGCGACGACGTGACCCATCCCGTCCCCGACAACACCGGTTACATCACCGAGGGTCAATTCTACCTTCGCAACGGTCGAATTGAACCGTTTGGATCGCTGTCACGATTGAAGCAACAGGTTAACGGCAAAACGCGGGACGACCACCGGGCCATCATGGACGCCTGTATCCAGTTGTACGCCCTGTGCCGCGAAAGCCGTGAAAAGCGCGACATGGGTTTCGAGATGTCCGACTGGGATCGCAAGCTGCTCGCGTATGGTACGAAGTTTGAAGAGCGAATCATGGACCTGTCGGTGAACATCCGCTTGTTCGAAGCCCTCGACCGCTGTTGGGAAATGCTGGCCGAGTGTTTCGATCCCGAGGAAACCGGTATTCGTCGGTCGATCATCGAGGCCCACTGGCCGAAGAAACTGGACTAAGGATACGCAGCACCTAACCCATGGCCGTCAAGTTTAAGTTAACACGACCTGAGTTGAAGCGTTTTCGCGATCTTCTTGGTCGTTATACGCGCTACCTGCCGATGCTCAAGCTGAAACAGCAGCAGCTTCAGGTGTCGTTGCGAAAGATCTCGATCCGGCAGCGAGAGTTGCGCGGTGAGATTGACGAGGCGCAGCAACGTTTCGATTCGTACCGGGCCGTTTTGGTTGACGTGGCGGGTGTGGCGATCGAAGAGCTAGCGACACCGACCGACATCACCACGGGTCGAGCGAATGTCGCGGGCGTCGAGATTCCCGTATTCGAAGACTGCGAATTCGCTGCCCCGACCTACAGCTTGTTCGGCACGCCGCCCTGGGTGGATCGAGCCCTGGTTGACCTTCGCAACGTCAACCGTATCAAGGCGGAGCTGGAAATCGTCACGCAGCAATACACCGTTCTCCACGAAGAATTGACGCGAATTGTGCAGCGGGTGAACTTGTTCGAGAAGATCAAGATCCCCGAGGCGCAGGAAGCCATCCGCGTGATCCGCATCAAACTGGGCGACGAGATGACGGCTGCGGTCGGTCGAGCCAAAATCGCGAAGAGCAAAATCACGGAGTCGGAAGACGCGGAGGCCGCGCGAAGCCGCGCGGGGGACGCGCAAGAAATGGCAGCCGAGGAAGAGGCCGGATCGATATGATCGTACCGATGCAAAAACTGCTCGTCGCCGTTCGGCGATCCGACCGCGAAACGCTGCTGACTGCGTTGCGCGACGCCGGGGTGATCCACCTTGTGCCTGTGGATCCGGAGCGGGCGCGTGTTGACGACGAGACATCGGCCCAACTCCGCGACGCCGAACGGGCTTTGCAGGTGCTCTCGGCATTGGAGCCTCAGGGCGATCGGCCAACGGTTGAGCCTGGCGAGATCGTTGCCGAAGTGCACAGCATCCAGCGCCGTGCGGCTGAGCATCAGAGTCGCTTGACCGGACTGTATCGGCAGCTCGAACAGATCCGCATGTGGGGCGATCTCCGTCTCAAGCAGCTTGAGCAACTTCAAAAAGCTGGTTTGAATGTTGAGTTCTTCGCCCTGCCGGCAGAGTCGCTCGGCGAGATCAAGGCGGAGTGTGTCCATTCGCTGGGTGAACTGCAAAGCAAGCAAACCATGGTGGCGGTCGTTCAGCGATCGGGCGAGGCGGAACTGCCCGAGAGCGCCGTGCCGCTCCAGTTGCCATCGACCGACGCACCAACGATTCGCGCCGAAGCGGCAGAAATCGACGTCGCTCAGAAGGCCGACCAGGCGCGATTGGCGCAACTTGCCCACCTTTCGATCGAGGTGGAGCAGGAGTTGGCCCGGGTCCGGCAGGAAGCCGATTGGACGCTCGCACTAAATGGTGCATCGGAAGACGAAAACTTGTTCGCCGTGCAAGGTTGGATTCCTGAAGGGCACGCCGACGAAGCGTTGACGAAGCTTGCGGCAAGCGGCATGGCCGCGATGAAGACCATTCCGGCGGATGAAGATGAATTGCCGCCCACGCTCATCGAATCGCCCAAGTGGGCGCGGCCGATCGAGGGATTGTTCGGCGTGCTCGGTACGGTGCCGGGATACCGAGAATTTGATGTCTCGATTCCATTTTTGATTGCCTTGCCACTCTTCACCGCGATGTTGATCAGCGATGCCGCGTATGGGGCCATTTTGCTATTCGGACCAGCATTGACGTATCCTTGGGCTTCGAAAGCGTTCGGGGTTCGGTTCACGCAATTGCTGATGGTCGTGGGTGCCGTGTCGATGGTGTGGGGAACACTGACCAACGCCTTTTTCGGTTTCCCGGTATTTGAAAAAGCCGTCATTACGGTCGGTACACAAGACGCGGCCATTCAATTCATGATGGAGTTGAGCTTTACGATCGGAGCAATCCACCTCAGTCTTGCTCAGCTTTGGCAAGCAGTGCGTTTTTTCCCCGATTTGCGTTTCTTCAGTAAAATTGGCTGGGCGGTGTTCATCTGGGGTATGTACGGCGTGGTCAAGTTTTTCGTGCTGAAATCGCCGATGACGATGGAAACGCCGTGGCCCTACCTGCTAATGGTTGGCGCGACGCTGGCTATCCTGTTCGCAAGTCCCAGCACGAACCCGCTACGGATGGTCGGCATGGGTCTCGCCCAGTTTCCTTTGTCGATGCTTTCGGCCTTCTCAGACGTGATGAGTTATGTGCGGTTGATGGCTGTCGGCCTCGCCAGCAGCGTACTGGCTGTCAGTTTCAACAATCTCGCGCTCGATGCGGGCTTCTGGCCGCTCACCGTGATCATCCTTCTGTTTGGCCATTCGCTGAACATGGGCCTCGGCCTCATCGCAATGTTCGCTCACGGCGTGCGATTGAATATGCTCGAATTTGGAAACAACCTCGGTTTGGAGTGGACCGGCTATGCGTTTAGCCCGTTCGCTCAACACTCGGAATAGAATCGGAAAACCTTAAACACATTTCACACAACGCGTGACCCAGGAGTCGAATTGATGACACAACACGTTTTTTCGGGAATGGTCGACATGTTGCCCCTTCTATTTGGGGCGACCGATACCTTTTGGCGATTTATTGGCGAGGCCGGCAGCGTCCTCTGCCTGGGATTGGCGGGCTTGGGTAGCGCCATTGGTATCGGTATGGCAGGCCAAGCGGCCGCCGGCGCCTGGGCTAAGGAAGCCAAGGCCGGCAAAAACCTCAGCTTCACCTACATCATTCTCGTCGGTATGCCGATCAGCCAAACTCTGTATGCGTTTATCGTCATGAACGCCATGCGCGGCGTGTTCAGCAACGCAGAGGTTGCTGTCAACGATGCGGGCCTTTTGATGGGCATCGGCATCGCCTGCGGCATGGCCGAAATGCTCTCCGCCTGGATGCAGGGAATGGTTGGCGCAGCCGGCATTCGCGCATTGAGTGAAGGCGAAGGCAAAGGATTGGCGTTTATCATCATCGCGATGGGTATCGTCGAGACCGTCGGTATCTTCGCCATGGTCTTCCTGTTCATCATGATTCCGACCGCCTAACGTAGTTTTTTCACGTTGGCCGTAACAAGCTCGCGTGAGTCATTGCCGCAACTGCGCAGACAACTTTCCAACAGGTAGCTCGCTACCTTCATGGGTAACAGTTGCTCGCGGCGGAAGTTACGGCAGCGATTCAGTTTGCTTGTTACGGCCTACTTTTTTCTTGCATTTTGTTAGATCACCTACCCTTTTGACGCAAACGGATCTGCTCCCCCTTGAAGGGAGGTGGCCAAATCGACACGGAGCCGATAAAATAGGTTGCGGATAACGAGATTAATAAACGGCCTCGATTGCGGGTGAGTGAACTAGCATCGCTCGTCGTTCGCCGTCGAGATAACGATCGTTATATGGCTTGTCTGTAACCCTGCGCGTTCGGTTTTCGCGCGGTAAACTCATCTTTGGGAGGCGGATCCCATGAAGCTTCTCAGCGAAATCCTTGTCGCTACGGATTTTACTCGTGCCGCCGAGTCGGCGGTCGAGACGGCAGCCTATGTCGCCAAACTCTTTGAGTCGCCGCTTCATCTCTTGCACGCAGAGTCGAAAAAAGCAGATTCGCCTGTCACAGACGACTCTCAGGATATCAAACAGGTCATCTCGAATCGACTCGATGAGATCGCTCGCAAGTTGGAGCAGGAGGGCGTTCCCAGCGTCAAACCGGTTGTGCTGAGCGGGTTGGCATTTGCGCAAATCGATCGGTACGCTCGAGAGCAAGATGTCAATGTAATCATCGTCGGTGCGGGCGAAACCGGCTCTTCAGGCCAAGTCTACCTGGGAACGACGGCGGCGCGTCTGCGGCGCAAGTCGTCGAAACCGGTGTGGATCGTCAAGCCGGACTTCCAACCCCCGATCAAAAAGATCGTCTGCCCAGTTGATTTTTCGAATGCGTCGGCCCGCGCTCTGAAGAACGCCATTCATTTGGCTCGAAGATTTCAGGCCGAGTTGACGGTGCTTACGGTGGTTCAGCCGTTTTCGCGCGAATACGAGCGTTTACTCAGCTCGCAGGAGAACAATCCAGAGAAACTTGCGCCTCGCTCGCCGGAACTTGACGATTTTTTGCGGGGATACGACTTCCATGGCGTCGCCATGAACAAGGTTGTGCGGCGAGGCAAGGCGCGCGAAGTCATCGTCGAAGTTGCCGCAGAGTTGGAGACCGAATTGATCGTCATGGGTTCGGTCGGACGGACTGGCATCTCGCATATGTTGGTTGGCGGAGTAGCACGAAGAATTGCGCAAGAAATGCCCTGCTCGATTGTTACCGTCAGATCCGAAGAACCGATCCAACTGCGGATCGAGGGCAAAGTTCGCGAGGTTGACGCCAACTTCTGTGCTGGCCGCAAAAAGGGGATGAGTTGCGACCGCCTCGAACACGGTAAAAAGCTGCTCGAAGAGGGGTTTCCGGATCGGGCGGCTGACCATTTCAAGGATTGTCTCGACGAATATGATCTGTGCCCTCACGCTTGGCAGTGCCTCGGTATGGCTCGAGCTCGCCAAGGTGATGATGCCGGGGCTGAAACATGCCATGCCCGGTCGAAGGAACTCGCCGACATTATCCTCAATCAGGAAGTCGAGGCTGACCTGCGTGAAAACCATCCTCTCTTTCGCTCCATCTTTGGGATCTAGCGAGGAGTTTGGCAATGATTCGCAGTGCTCTACTCGCCCTTGATACGACCGAAGCGAGTGCGGTGGCTCTCGAGAAGGCGATCGGATTCTGTCAATATTTCAGCGCGCGAGCCGATGACTCAGAGTCTCCTATTCATTTGACGGGCATCGGGGTCGTCGACCGCTCGGACATCAAACGCCCCAAGGCCGTGCCCGTCGGCGCGACCGGGTTTAAGATCGAGCGCGACAAGGCTCTGTTGGCCGATGCGCGCCGGAAGGTGGAAACGCTGCTCGATAACTTCCAGGCCCGTTGCCGTGAGGCGGCGATTCCCTGTTCCACGGCGCCCTGTGAAGGCTCGCCGTACGAACAGATCGAACGGGTGGCCCACCAGCACGATGTGATCTTCATCGGCCGGGATACGAACTTTCATTTCGAAACCAGGGACCGTTCGACCGATACGCTCAAACGCCTGCTACGCGATCACCCACGGCCCCTAATCGTCACGCCCCCCGAGGACACCGGCAAGCGAAGCATTGTGATCGCCTATGACGGCTCTTTGCAGGGATCACGGGCACTGCACCTTTGGGCGCTACTGGGGCTGCGGCGCGTGGAGACGGAGATCCATGTCATCAGCGTTAACCGCCGCGAGTCCGAAGCCCAACAACTCTGCGACGAAGCCATGGAGCTCTTAAGTCACCATGAGATTCCCGCCACCGCCCATCCGATTGCCTCCTCGCAAAGGGCCGTTTCCGTGCTTTTGGAACGTATTCCCGAACTCGAGCCGCGAATGATCGTGATGGGCGCCTTTGGAGCCGGGGGATTTCGCGAGCATTTCTTCGGCACAGCGACGAAGTGGATGATCAAAAACTGCCCCTATCCGATGTTTTTGCATCACTGAGCCGACTCGAAAGCCACCGCGAACACATCGCGCGTCGGCTCAGCACAAGGCGGCAAAGGGAAGGCAGACACGGGGTCAGGACTCTTTTCTGGCGTGGAAAAGGAAGAAAAGAAAACCGGGTCAGGACTGAATGGCATGAAGATTTTCGTAAGTTCTTTCTGTGCAATTCTTTTTGCAGCACGGCTCTCGGCTTGTTCATGAGGGGGTATTCTTTGGGACGCCGATTGCGAACGCGGGGTTCCAAGCGGTTCGGACGATAGGGATTGACCACCAAACGCGGCAGGTTATCGCCGGGACGCCGATTGCAGCCAACGCAAGGCGTCGATGAAACTGATGCGGCGAACGTCGACCCGTTGCCGGCCGGCCGCCTGCAACATCACCTGCCGAACCAGGTTGTAGATCAACGCGAACACCTGCAGTTCTTTCAGCACACCGTCGACCGTTTTGCACTTGAGCACGTCCATCTTCATCGTCGTTTTCAAATGTCCGAAGTTCGTTTCAATTTCCCAACGTTGGCGAAATAATTCCGGCGGGGTGGCACGGTCGGTATCGGCTGATTGGTGTGCCACTGGCTTCGCCAGTGCTGTTTTACGTTGGGCAAACCTGAATGCCACCTTCGGCAATGAGCTTCGCCGGAGGAATGTCGGTAACACGAAACCGTCGATGCATGCAGGTGCCCCGGCGCGTGACAAGGCTTCACGCGCTGTCGACGCGGTTCTTGAATACCCATGGCGAACATTCTACCATCGCGGAAACACTGGCAGAGCCAGTGGCACACCGTTTAATCACGATCGACAGTGCCACCCTGCCGCCCCGGGTTGCCCAAAACGAGCTTGCAAGGCCGGCGTGTCGGGCATCGAAAAGCTGGAACCGTCGATGTGAAACACGCGATGTCCCAACCAACGCGACGAGCCGAAGGCGTCGTGCTGAAACTACGCGACACAGCGCGACAACAGCAGGTGCAGTGTATCGAGTTTGAGCCGCATCCGGGCCTGACAATAGGCTGCCGCGGTGAACGCCATGCCCGTCAGGTGGGAAAGATGTTCACAGGCCGTGTTGCCGTGCAGGACTTGCACGAAGAAGATTTGGACCGTGATGATCGGAGTGAGCAGCGAGTGGTTCCAGGTCATGCCCGCATCGCAAGCCGCTTGGGCGATCGCCTCGGGCGAAAGTTCGTTGATCCAATTCTGCTTGAATTTTGCCAGGACATCCGAGATACTGAACATGGCGACGCCTCCTGTTGCGAGTGGAACTTTTTTGATCAATTCCAATACGCAACGAGCGTCGCCTTTGCTTTGACCAGCACCGCTCACCCAGCAACGCTTAACGCACTGCCACCAAGCGGTTACAAAATCTTAATGCCATTCGGTCCTGACCCCGTTCTGTCTTTCGATTGCGACTCTCGTGTTGAACATCTCGTCCTATCGCGATTCTGTAACGTCAAAGTTGAATTGCAGCGGGCGGGAACCGGGCGGGATCTCGGCGGTCAATCCGCTTGTTTCCGGGTTGCCATAACGCTCGGGAATCCGCCAGACGGTCTCGGGGATCTCGACGTCGTTCGCCGCCGAAGTTTGGTCGCTGAGATAGCTGAAAACGCAGACGCGGTAATTCCCGGGCGCTGCTCCGTCGCCCTTTGTAAGTGTTGTGAGTTGATACCGACCCGCTTCATCCAGATCGCCGGTTGCCGGCCTGCGCACGGCACCCTCGGCAACCTGCTGCGGATGAAACACGACTCGCCCGCTGGCTAGCGGTTTGCCTTGCCACGTGATCGTGCCGGAAATGGGCACGATACGGTTGCCTCCGCCACAGCCACCGTTTGCCATGGCTGCCAGTGCAGTTGCCAAGAGCAGCCAAGGCCGCCGAAATTCTGTCATGGCGAATCTTTCGTTACGGCAGTGTCGTCTTCGTTTCGTCGGCTCGGTCGCCTAGGTAGACCCAGGTTTCGTAGTCAATCGATTCATGCACAAAGTGCACGCTGCCGTCGGCCATCGCCATCATCACGCCGCCATGGTGATGGCTGTTGAAACCACCGCGGTCGGGAATGCAGGGCCGCCCGACACCCTCGGTATAACACAGCGTGGGGAAAGAGCAACCGCGGGGGTTGATCTTGAAATAGTTCGGCGGCATGTTCGTCGAGCCGACGTTGTGATGGCTGTTGAAGTAAATCGTCCACTGACTCCAGCGTAGAATCGTCTCGCCAATGAGAAACGTATTGCTCGCCCCGTCACGGGCATGGGCTTGCGATTTCGCATAAGGGCCGCCGGAGAATAGCCCTGGCGCGTCGTCGCTCCCGCAGCGCAGGTCGCCGCCGCCGCCGCAACTTTGGCAGTTGCGTTTGTCGGGCCAAGGGGGGATCGTGCAACCGTTCATGTTCACCGGCCCAGCGCTGGGGATGTACGCCGCCCCCTGCGCAACAGTGCCAGGTCCGCCGCCGTGGACGTACATACAGCCGCCACACGTATTGAGCACCCGCAAGTCGATCATCACATCGCTGTCGTCGCTGGGGCAATTGACGCCCGGCACGATCACGGTCGAGATGATCGTCTTGTTCGGCTCCTGGTCGGGAGCAACGTCGAAATCAAGCTTGTCATACAAGGG
>Ga0180435_10001542_pt1 | contig 23891 bp, 22 predicted proteins | sample SS_ome_3_FD_132467 | JGI IMG/M metagenome (GOLD analysis project Ga0180435, IMG submission 132467) | Hypersaline lake sediment archaeal communities from the Salton Sea, California, USA - SS_3_S_1 metaG | ecosystem: Environmental > Aquatic > Non-marine Saline and Alkaline > Hypersaline >... | reverse complement strand
GAGCAGCCACGAAACGTGTTAAGGAAATGGTTATCGCCAATCCGATCAACGCCGCACGCAGACAGACCGAAGAGGATGACGTGTCGCCGCTGGCAGGATTTTTTGATGGCCGAAAACGTTTCATTTCGAATTTCCTCGGAATCACCCAAGGCTCCTTGTAGAGCATGTCTTGCAAACGATGTGGCGATAAGCTATTCGTCACCAGTCCCGGCGTTGGTTCGGTTGATAACGGCCGACCATCATCCCAGCATGTCTACATGGTATTGAGTTGTGCGAGGCAAAAATAGTGGACACGGCGAAGGCGAATTGCCGCTTGTGTGATCGCCGTGGTTTTGTTCCAATTTGAACGAGATAGGCAGCAAACCAGGGAGGAAACCAATGGGTTTGGCCAACTCGATTCGTCAACGGGTGGAGATTTCTCGGCCGACGTCGGTAGAACCGGTCGACGCCGCCGACTGTATGATCGTCGAGCAAGCGGCGTCAACGTCACCGGCGGGCTTGGCGGGAATCAAACAGGGCGACTTGCTGCTTCGCGTTGGCAATCAACCTGCGTCACAGGTCGATCTGGCGATGCGGCATGCCGGCGGGGCGCATGTGACGTACCTGTTTCGCACGGCATCGGGCGAACACCGACAACTCACCACCTCGCTCTACCCGATCGGCGTGAACCTTGCCGACACCAACGAAACGATCATGCGGCGGTTCGACTCGGGCGCCGCCGACTACGATGAACTCGACACGCTCTGGGAACGTGGGCAGTGGGCGCTGTTGGAAAAGGCCGCCCGCAAGCAACTGCGACCCGGCCTCCTCCTTCGCCTGATCTTGTGGAGCAAGGGCCGCAGCGTCAACGATTCGCCCGCGTCGCTCATGCTGGGGGCCGCCTTCTGTGAACAGGGCAAATGGCAACCCGGTCTCAAATACGTCCGTGAGTTCTGCCAGAAGTACGAAAACCACTGGACGACGCAATACCACGCCATTGCCCGATACTACCTCGCCATTGACGCCGAGCAACAGGGCGACTCCGCCCAAGCCCTTGAATTGCTGCAGGACGCCTTCGAATACAGTTCGTTCGATCGCATTGCCGACAAGATCGGGCAACTGACGGGAACACGCCCCCAGGAAGAGACGATGTGGCAGGGACGACAATTCCCGATCGGCTATCGGCTTCCCGACGTTCACACGGGCGACACCGTATCGCTCGCCGATCGGTTGGCGACGCTCAAGCAAGATCAGTTGCTGGTCGTCTGCTCCTTGGCAAACTATCGGGCGAATGGGCCGTATGACGACTTCATCCGCACGTGCAGTCAATGGTTGACGAGTCTCAATCGGTACATCGCCGAGGTCCATGTGTTGACGATGAGCCCGCAGCCTGACGATTTCTCCAGAAATTGGTTGGGAGCGGAGGAAGCCGCCCGCGCCGCTGGCCTGCCGATCAAGGTGCTGGCCGAAGAAGGGGAGGTAACGTCTGCCCTCGAGCCGACCGTCAGCCCCTACATATTACTGCTGACTCGCGACGGCGGCATCATCCAGGAAGGCGAGCCCGACAACGTCGAGCTATGGCAGATGCTCGCCCGACTTGATGAACGAAATGCTGAGGGCGCATAAACTCACCGGCCGTCAAAAGGGCAACTTTGAACGATCGCTGGGCTGGAGGCTCATCATTTCAAGCCACTTCGTAAGCGGAATCGTTTCCACGCCCACGGCACGGCGCGACACTTACACCAATGAGACTCGCTCGATTGTGTCGAGGTTTTTGCACCGCATTCACCCAGCCCGCCAAGACTGCCCGCTTTGCCGAGGAAAAACTCCGCCGACCGTTTTGGCCGGGAGGTTTTTGCGCGCCAGAGGGGGTACGTCCCATCGTGAATGAGGAAAAACCTCTCGCCAGATGGTATTTCCTCACCTCAGCCCAGCCTACCAAAACTCATTGCCAGAGAACGTTCGCCCCACGCCCCGCCTCGGTCACGCCAGACGGGATCGATACATTGTATGGCGGGAGAGCGACAAGTCAATACCTTTTAATGTAATGCTAAACAACTACTGCACTATGAATGCTTGCACCGGGTACCGACGGGCCGCTCACTCACCTCCTACTTGAGAGACGAGGAGTGGGAAATTGCCGCGATCGGGCGTATCGCTGATGAGCCACTAAAACGCCTCCGCGAACGAGAATTCACCAAAACACAAACTCGAAGCGCGAGCGAGTCAGTCGGCCAACCCACTTTGTTGCGCTGTGTACGAGCACGAACTCGCCTCAACTCGGCGGCGCACCATCGTCACTCGATCCCACAAGGGCCGGCAAGCGGCCGCACGGCACCCAGATCCCGACTGAAACGTGCACCCGGCGGCTTTCCGCCCCGGTGACGGAACCACGTCGGGGTATGCGGCGGGGTCACCGACTACCGCCCCAGGGTCGCTGCGCAACCCCGGGCTTTGAGACGAAGCCCCGTTGGGGCAGAGAGAGGTTGGCCTAACGACGCCCTAGAGGGTTTTCCTCGTGTCACCGGATCTGCCGGGCGTCTCATCTTGCTGTTTTGTGGCGGGCGGAATACAATCCGTCCAACATGGCCAGAAAAGTAATCATCGATTGTGACCCCGGTGTCGACGACGCGGTGGCGTTGTGTATGGCCTTTGCCGATTCGCGGTTAGAGGTGCTGGCGGTTACCGCCGTCGAGGGCAATACGTCGGCCGAGCAGATCAATCAGAATCTGCAGGCGGTGGTTGAGCAGTTGGATCCCCCACGGCGTCCGCGGGTGGGATCGGCCACGCCGTTGGAGAATGGCTCTGGCGTCGACGCCCGGCATATCCACGGGGCCGACGGGCTGGCCAACGCTCCGCTTGTCTGCCCGCAGTTGCATCAGCGGCATCCTTCCGAAAAGATCATCGCCGACGTGGTGCGATCGAATCCCGAGCAGGTGACGATCGTCGCCCTGGGGCCGCTGACCAATATCGCCAAGGCGTTTCGGCTTGACCCGGACTTGCCGCAGATGGTCGGCGGACTCGTGATGATGGGCGGCAGCGTGTCGGGTGTTGGAAACGTCACGCCCGCGGCCGAGTTCAACGTTTTCTACGATCCCCAGTCTGCCCGGCAGGTGTTTCGGGCGCCCGTCACCAAAACACTTGTGCCGCTCGATGTCACTCGAGAGGTTTGTTTTGGACTGGAATTCATCGAGCAATTGCCAAGCGACGAAACCCGAGCCGGCAAGCTGCTGCGTACGATCGTGCCGTATGTATTTCGCACCTATCGACAGGAGCTGGGCATCGAGGGCGTACACCTACACGACGCGATTGCTCTGGCGTCGGTGATTCATCCCGAGCTGTTCACGATGGCTGAAATGATCGGCGATGTGGAGGTGAGCGGCGAGATCACAACCGGGGCGACGATCTTCGACCGGCGGCAGAACCCTCGCATTGGCGCGAGTATGGATGTGGCGGTGGGTGTCGATGCCGTGGCCGTCACCGATTGCGTCGTTCGGTGTCTGACGGAAGCCGGACGCGTGCTCAAGTAGATAGCCTACGCTGCTTTTGACTGGCGTTGCCGTTGGTCCAGCTCGTTAGGCTGCCCAACTCTCTTGGTTTTCGTGTTTCTGGGGCGTATGCCAGAGATGGGCCTGAACGCGTCGATGCGGTACGCGGGCCCGCGCCAATTTGTATCGCCACTTCGCCAACAAACTCGGGCGGTAGTTTCCTTGGTCGCCAATCACAGCGGCCTGTCGCAGGAATGGTACAAGTCGTTCGAGTTTTTGACGTAACTTCTGGCGTCGTCGTCGGTTCTTCTGGGCGACGGCCGGATCGGTCGTGAACTGTGCCCAGCCAATGCCGCCGCAACATCCGGCTGCCCCGAACTCGTCAGATGCGAGGATGTCTTCCGCGAAGGCCGCACAGCGATGGCCCGTCAGATTCAATACGTCGTGGAATGCGATGATCGCGCCGTTGGCGAAGTAGGGTTTGAGCTCTCTGATATCCTGGCGAATCGCGTTCAACTCATTGGCGCCATCGTGAAATAGGAGGCGAATCGATTCGCGCCAGGTCTTGGTAAATTCGTGGGACATCATTTCGAACACTTCGACTTCGTCACGAACCCCAGCCTGAACGAGATTCGCTTCCGCCTCGAACCGTCTTCCTTCGGGGAAGGGGTCGACGGTCGCGAATCTGCACGTGGGCGCCAAACGCGCCGCCAGGGCGATAAGAGCGGTGGATTTGCCCTTGAATGTACCTAGTTCGACGATGTCACCGTCAGCCGTGGGGTTGGCGGCCGCAGTCGCAAGAAACCGAATGTCCTTTAGAGACAGGGCGCCTTCGACCTTTTCGACACGACGCAGGATGTTTTTAAACGTGTCACTTTGGATTTTGACGACCATCGGCTGAGCACCTTATTTGGGTGGTGAATCAGACCTGTTTCGCAGGCGAAAAACATTAAGCAGCTTTTCGTTGTTGCATGCACTTGCAATCCAACCGGTTAGCATTCTCAGCACTGCGAGCCTTCTCGAATTCGAGGATGATCGACCGGCTGAAAAGCAGGTTTTTCGAGAAACTGTGCTCGTAGACCGCGTGTTTTTCCGTCGTCTTTTTTGTGAGCAGTCGGGTGACGATCCAGCCCAGGCCGACGATCGGCAGGTAAAGCGGCATTAGTCCTTTTCGCTTGAACTTGTCGCCCGAAATCGCCTTGAGCTGCGCGCCGTGGTTCTCGAACAGGTAGTTCATTTGTGGCACCGCTAGCGCCGAAACGTGGCCGCGGTCCCATATTTCTCCGTCATCGGCTTGGCGGGGTGACTCGGCCTCGAAGCCGTAGAAGTCGCCGGTCAGCAGGTAGTTCAACCGAGAATAGAGGTTCTGGATGTTCGGCAGGCTGAGAATAACGCTGCCGCCCGGTCGGACAATGCGGCAGAATTGCTCGACGAGATGTTGGGGCGAAATAACGTGCTCGATCCCCTCCATACAGATCACCAGATCGAACTCCTCGTTGAACGGGAGTTCCTCTTCCATGTTGGCGTAGACGAAGTCTGGTTTTTCGCGATTGATGTCGGCACAAACCACTTCATGCCCGGCTTCGCGGAGACGTTCGGCCAACCGTCCATTACCGGCTGGGATATCGAGAATGCGTAGTGGAGGGCGATTTTCGACCATCGCCAGGATCTTGCGCATGTAGCCGGTGAAGTCTGGCACGTGCGAGAACTTCATGTTCAGGGCCATCTTATTCTCCCTTTCTGGTCGAAAACGAATCGAGCCAAACTCACCGGTGCTTATGGTCCTTTGCGCTGCGTTCGAAGAACTCCATGCTTTGCGCTGGCCGTTTCTCGATTTCAAGCAGTGGAGGTGGGGACGAACGGATCGGTTGAACCTTTGGGTGCATTCTGATATTGGAGCGGGGGTCGATCGCTGGATCGTCGGGTTTTGGGACAGTCCAGGCGCTGTTCGGCGGTGGGGTGGAGGAGGACGTCTGGAGTTTGCTCTCCGGTTCGGCGTGGGCGGCCGGTTTGGCTTGGGCGGTTCGATCTGCGCCTGACGTTTTCCCCGCCTGATTGCGCCAGTGCGGTCCCCGTTTTCGACCACCGGGGCCATACGGCCGGTGCGGCCTTTGGTCTGCCTGCTGCTCAACGTGGTGTTCGGGGTGGTCGCAGTGGTCAGTGTCGTTATTGCTGTACCTGTTGGCGAGTACGAACGAAACGCCAGCCGCGACCAGCGTGAAAACGCCGCCAATCAGCCCACGGGCTATGTTCGCCCGCATCATGTCCGTGGCCATTGAGATTCTCCTGTTTGCCCAAATCTTGACCGGGCACGCGGATTTTGTTGAGAATGGTTGGAGGCGGAGATTCTGAATGAGTCCCCGTTTACACTCGGCAGGGCGGGACTATATTCGAGGTGGCCGAATTGGGTCAAGGCGAACGGCGTGCTAGCGAAGCGTGCAATTGGGGCGTTATTACGGGCGTTTGACGCCTTTGATGGCATTCGCGCGGTGGTTTTTCGCAGGAATTCCGCTGTTCGCGAAACTCCCGTCGCGATGCGGTGTTAGTGTTTACGGGACTCTGTATTTCGAAGGAATTCGGTATACTGGGGCGTAGGAGCAGAAGAGCTGACCGGGTATAGAGTTAGATGGCGGAAGGGTTAACCAATTCTCATGTCCAATCGGACGGAATCGGGGAGAGATAAGATGATGAAGGCGAATCTAATCGGAATCTTGGCTGTTTTGTTGGTCGTGTGCACCATGGCAACGGTTCGGGCGGAACCCCCGGCCGTCAATGAGGACGGTGATGGTGTTGCCGCTGGCTGGGGAGAGTTGATGCGACGAGGGGCCGGTGAAGAGGCGCCCGGCGAAAAACCGGAGACGAAAAAGCTATCCGTCGACGAGTTGCTCGAAATGTTTGACGCCAACGACAACGGCAAGTTGGACGGTGACGAAATTACCAAAGCCCGATCCGAAGCCAGACGCCGACGGATGGCAGAGGCCCGAGAGCGGGTGGGCAATGGCCAGGGTGACCAGGAAAAACCGTGGCAGGAGTTCGATACTGACGGCAATGGCAAATTAGATCGTGCCGAGGCAATGAAGATGCGCGAAACGATGAAGCAACGCAAAGAGGCAGAGGCGGCCAAGGCAGGTGCTGGGCAGGCCGCCGGCGGTCAAGGCAAGCCGCAAAACATGGAGCAGATGGTGCAGCAGTTTGACGCCGATGGCGACGGTCGACTCAGCCCGCAGGAGATGATGCAGGCTCGCCAGAAGATGATCATGCAGAAATGCGATGTAGATGGCGATGGTCAACTCAACAAAATGGAGATGATGCGGGCCCAGCAGATGATGCAGCGTTATGCAGGTGGTGATTGTCCAGACGGTGGCTGCGAAATGGGCCAAGGCCCGCGCGGTCCGCAAATGGGTGGACAGGGTCAGGGAGGTATGGGCCGTGGCATGGGACCACAAGGTGGCATGGGTGGCGGACGCGGCGGCGAAATGGGTGGCGGCCGCGGAGGCGGCGGTCGCGGCGGTCGTTGACAATCCGCCTTCAGCGACGCCATTGAGCCAACATGCGAGGCTACAGCGCCTTCGGGATTGAAATGTGCCCCGGCTTACCCGAATCACATAGAAATGGGCCGTCTCAATTCACCGCGAAGTCATCCCGATCGGCGACTTTGCCCCGGATGATAACCTTCTTACCATCCCGCAGCACGACCAGCGAGACTTCTTTTCCCAGCGGCGTGAGGCCGACCAGATTCACGAGGTGAGAATCGTCCTCAATGGACAGATTCTGAAAGCGAATGATTACGTCGTCGATTCGCAGTTTCATCCGGGACGCTGGGGAGTTCGGCGTAATGCCAGTGATATGGGCACCCTTGGGGCTCGGCAGGCCGAGCGAGTTCGCTTGCTCATGGGAGAATCGGGAGTTAAGGTGCACCCCCAAAAACGCCCGCCTGGCTTTGCCGTATTCAACCAACTGCCTAGCGACCGTGGCGAACATATTGCTGGGGATGGTAAAGCCGATCCCTTCATTGCCGCCGCTGGCGCTGGCGATCGCGGTGTTGATTCCGATCACCTCGCCGCGCAGGTTGATTAGCGGTCCACCGCTGTTGCCGGGATTGATGGCCGCGTCAGTTTGAAAGAACTCTTGATACTTCATGCCGGTTGTGCCCAACTTGAGATTCCGCCGACCCTTGGCGCTAATGATGCCGTAGGTCACGGATTGGCTCAATCCGAATGGACTGCCGACCGCGAGTACGAAATCTCCAATCTCGACATCGTCGCTATCGCCGATCTTGCTGGCGATTAATCCATCGGCCGAGATTGCCAAAACAGCCACGTCGGTATCCTTGTCCTCCCAGCGTTTGGTTGGGCGGACGATGCGACCGTCCGAGAGTTTGACGTCGATTGCTTCCAGCGAAGAGGCGGTGATTACGTGGCGATTCGTCAGTACGTAGAATTTGCCGCCAAACGACACGATCACGCCCGACCCCGCCTCTTCGACGGGTACGCGGCGATTGGAGTTTGAGCCAGACTCGCCCTTCTCTGCCTCGATATGTACGACACTTGGGCGCACGTACCGCGCCACCTTCTTCAGTAAATTGCTGAAGCGTTGGATCGCCGCATAGTCGTCCAATATCTCGGAGTGCAACTCTGCGCGATCTTCCGGCGACGAGTCGAGCGACTGCCCAAGAGACGGTTGTGGTGTGCCGATTGCACTGAGCAACACCGCGACAACGGCAAGACTCAGGCGGACCGGCGCCGAAAACCGGCGATCTCGGGGCATCGCACGACTCCTTTCGCGACGATTCACGGTCACTTCAACTGACGTCCATTTCCAGATCGGAAAGCTGTACATCGTTTTCAGCGACCGTTGTGTCGATGATCCGTCCCCAGTCGGCAGCGCCTTCGCCGATTTCACGACCTTCTTCAACCGCGCGCTTGCACTTGATGCAGGTCGTGGCATAGGGCAGGGCCTGCAGTCGAGCCGTGGGAATGGCTTGGCCGCAGCCTTCGCAACTGCCGAATGTGCCTTCGCGCATCTTTTCAAGCGCTCGGTTGATACTGGACAGCTCGCGGCTTTCGACCTCAGCCAATTGCGAGCAAATCTCATCGTGTGACGCATCCAATGCGGCGTCGAGTACGTCGCTTGATGCGTTCCCGCCATTGATTTCTTGCAGGGATGAGAGGTCGCCGGCCAGTGCTTTGCGCAGCGCATCGCGCCGCTTCAGTAGCACCTGCCGCAAACTAGACAATGCGTCGTTGCGTGACATGATACTCACCTTCGATGTTCGAAGTCGCCTCATCGAAGGTGAGAGCCCCCCTTCGTTGAGCTTCGTCGAACGGCTGAAATTGCCTCCAATGATGTCCCGTAGGCTTTTGCAGTAATTCAGGCAGAGACGTCGCCTACTGCCGCAAGCCACCCTTCAATACGTTAATTGGGGCGAACGGGTCGCGCGAGTAGCGCGAAGAGTTCCCCCCGCAGCCGGTTTGTTGCCGGCGTCGTAAGTTGTGTTTCTGAAACAGGTTGTGTTCCCTGTATGCTGTGTGGCCGTGCCGATCTTCGCATGGCAGTGCGTTTTACGGCCTTCCGCACTGCCGTTTGGGCAGTGCGATCACGGCTTTCGCTAACGGATAATCGTCACATCCGGCCCGCCGGTGCAATCGTTTTTGAAAAATCCGACCGGTTTTGCTTGCCGTTTTCCGGCCCCTTCAGGTTGTCGGCCTTTGACTGGCCAGCATCTGTAAGCTACATCCCTTTGGAAAGTGCCAACTTGCATCAATATTGTGCGCGCCGTCGTTCATCTGTGAGAACCAGGGCGGGTACTCGAAAACGGAAATACAAATCGATGCCAACGACGTCAACCAGCAAAAGTCAATCGTCGCTTTTGGGGGCCGCTCCCGATGATCTCTTTCTCCGCGTGCGAGGAGGTAGTCGCGAGGAACCGATTATCCGACTCACTTCCAGCAAGTGCACGGTGGGTGCTGCCGACGGTTGCACATTGCGGCTCCAATCGCCAGGCGTCAAACCGGTTCACTGCCTCATCCTGCGCGGGAAGACTGGTACGGTAGTCCGTCGCATGTCGACCGACACACGGCTCAACGGTCGCGTGTTTTCCGACTCGCCGCTCTATCCAGGCGATCGATTGGGAATTGGTCCGCTCGAGTTCGAAATTCTGGCTAGTCCCGCCGAGCGTGCGGCCACGAATCAATGCCAGGTGCCGTCGGGAGGCGACGGCAAAGCCACGACGTCAGTCAATTCGAGCCACGCCGCAAACAAACAAGTGTCGGTAGAACGTCAAAAGGTTCATGCGGAATTGCTTCATCGCATCAAATCGGTTCGCAGCCATGCCCGATCGCGGATCAGCCGCCTGGTGCAGCAGATCCGTGAGATGCGTTACGATTTGGCCGCCTTGCAGTCGCGAGCACAGTCTGCCGAGGCCAACGCAGCCTCGTCACAACAGAAGGTCGCCGAGCTTGCCGCCTTGGCTCAGCAACTGCGAGCGGAAATTGTCAAGGCGGACGAAGAACGGCGCGCGCAAGTGGGCGAGATTGAACGTCTCTCAACCGATGCAGCTCAACTACGCACTGAACTGGCCGAACAGCGTAATTTGAACGCCGAGCAGCAGGCCCGTTGGAATGCGGAACGGAGTCGTTATGCAGGCCAGATTTCGGAGCTAGCGGCTCGTGCCGAGCAGAGCGAATCATCGACAGCGTCACGCGAAGAAATCGACGCGATGACCGCCGACTGGCAGAAGGAGCGTGAGGCAGCCGAGGCCGAACTCGAGTCGCTGCGTCAACAGATCGAGACCATATCGACCGAATTACAGCAGCGAACTTGCGATCTAGAGAACGAGCAAGAGGCGCGAGCTGCAGAACAGGCCAATCTTGAATCAGCGGAAAAAGAAGAGCAGGGGGTGTTGGCTAACGAACGTGAGCAACTCGAACGACAGCGGCTCGAATTGTCTGAAAAGGTTGGTCAATTCGATCAACAGAAGCAGCAATGGGACGTCAAACAAGCCGAGTTGGAAGAGCAGTTGGCAGCCCGCGAACAAGACCTCGCGACTCAGCGCGAGGAGTGGGAACAGGAAAACGCCGAGCGCTCTGCCGAACTCGCTCGCCGCGAGGAGGATTTGACAACCCGCCAACAGCAACTTGATGCACAGATCGAACAGCAACAAACGGCTCTCGAAGCGGTAGAGCAACAACTCGCCAATGCCGCACCGCCTGTCGCCGACGCCACGTCACCCGAGGACCTGAGCCAGGAACGCGAACGTTTGCAGGCAGAGTGGGCACAGTTGGGCCGTGAGTTGGAGCAGCTCGAGGAGGAACGTCGTGAGTGGCGTCAACGGCGCAGCGATCAGGAGGCGGCGCCGACAGCTCTCGTTTCCGAACTAGAAGTTGGCGAGACGTCAGAAGCTGCGGATGCGCCAGATGAACCAAAGTCGGAAGTCGCTCCGTCGACGGAGGATTCGATCTTTGAGTTGGTGAATCAGAATCTAGCCGCAGCGCGATCAGTGAGCGATGCTACGAGCGAACCGCGAGAAGAAGCGGTCGTCGAAGTGCAGACAGAAGCCGGAAGCGAAGCGCATCGTTCTTCCGAGGAAACGCCTCAAACCGACGTTGACGGCCAAGACGATCAGCCGAACCTCGAGGAGACGGTTCAAGATGTGCTGGCCCGGCTGGGCTGCGGTGTCGATTGGGAAGACGGCGAAGACCGGCCCGAAGAAGATAGCAGTGGGAGCGCCGACGTCGGCTCGATACCCTCCCAACCTACGGCGGAGGTCGGTGGTTTGACGTCCTCAGTCGACTTTGATTCACCGGCGGAACCGAGATCGGAGGATGTGGTTAGCGCTACGCAACCGCAGGAACCCCCAGTGGAGATGTCTGTTGGTTTCTCCGGATTGACGTCGCCAGCCAAAGTGACGGCGGGCGGTTTCGAGACTGCAGAATTGCAGAACGACTCGCCCGGCAGCGAGGACGACGGAGACGATTCGATCAACGCCTATATGGAAAACCTGATGAAGCGGATGCGAGACGGTGATGGCGCCAGTGGCGACGAGATCGACTTCGCCCCAAAACCTACTTGGCAACCCCCCGAAGAGCCTCATGAAGAAGCAGAGGTGGAAGCCAAGGAGGAGCCTGCCGCGTTTGCCGATCCCAGTGAGTACAAGCCGGCCAAGACGGCTCCAGAGAAGGCCGATTCGTTGGCCGCCATGCGAGAAATAGCGAATTCGACGGCTCGAACCGCGATCCACAAGCACACTCACAGCCGCGCCGGACAAGTAGCGAACGGAAAACTGCTGATTGCATTGGTCGGCGTTGTTTGCGGCGCGGTCTTGCTATTCACTTCGCAAGGCCAAGGGCTCAAGTTTCTGGCCGGTGTCGTGGGATTGTTGGTAGCAGCGCTTTGGGGAATTCAGGCGATGCGTCTCAAGCGTAATGCGCAGTTCGAACGTCAGATTACAACGGATCAGCTCGCCGCTCCTCGTGTCCAGTCGATCCTGGACGATGAGGTGAACGAAGAACCCGCGATCGTCTAAAATCCTCGCGCGGCGCAGATGTCATCGAAGTCGCGTAGGTGATAGTCGATTCCCGCGAAGTCCAGCACACGGCACAACGATCGCAGCGCGACGCCAAGTCCGTCGGGGCCGCTGAAACCGCCGAACTGCCCCCCTCCTTTGACGTGTGGTTCGAGGTCGAGGAACACACCGGGTACGCCACGACGTTTTAGTTTCTTCTCCAACTTCGGAATGACCGTGGCGAAATCCTTGAGAATGAGTTCGTGGCCGGAGTCTCCCTGGTCCGACGGTACGAAGTGTTTCAATGCATCTTCCTCGACATGTCCCTTTTCTTTGAGCGGCTTGCGAAGCCGGTAGTCTTTGATGTGTAGCCAGCCCAGCCCCGGCTTCATCGCTTTGTACTGAGCGATCGTTTCGGCGGTCGAGTAGCCTTGGCAGACGAGATTGGCGCCGTCGAAGATCAGCATCATTGCCGGATGATCGACCTGCTTGTAGATCTCGGCCAGGATGTCGCCATTTTGGCCCACGAGGTTCGCTTCGACTTCGAGCCCGAATGTTAAATCGCTGCGATGACAGGCCTCCGCGATTTGTCCCAACTGGTCGACCACCTGTGGCACATGCGGCCAGGGATCCGTTCCCTTGGGGTGGTAGAAGGAAAAACCGCGTATCAGCTTGGTTTCGAACGCGTGCGCGATTTCGCACGCTCGTTTCACATCCTTGGCCAAGTACTTCTTGAACGGAATGTATTGGTTGCCTGTGCCGTCCTCTTCATCCAACAGTTTGACTTTGCCGATTGGCGAACCAATGGACGAGACATTCATGCCATACTCGTCCTCCAAGCGGCGCACCTTGGCGATTTCGCTTTTCGTCAACTGCATTACATTCTTGATGCCGCCGCCGACATCGATGAAACGGATGCTGTAATACTGCAGCCCTAACGCGGCGAATGCAGCAAACTGTTGGGTTGCCGTTTTCTGGTTGGCAGCTTCGTCGGCAAAACCTGAGAGGATGACGTTGGGCGTGTCGGCCATGATGGATTCCAGATGAGTTGTCGGATTTAAGGTCGATTGATGAAGGACAGGCCACGATTGTCGGTCGCTTCGAGCCAAATGACAAGGGGCCAGCCCTAGTTGGTGCTCGAAAGTAGCGACGCCGCCGGACGATCCAGGTAGAGCGTTGCCGCGTCATGCGTCTGCAGTATCGAGGCGGGCACATCCGCGGTCAGTGGACCGTCCACCGTCCCTCTCACGGCCTGCGCCTTCCGCTGGTCTGGCGCCGTGCAGATAATCCGTCGCGACTTGAGGATCTGCCGAATCGACATTGAGATCGCTTGGCGAGGTACGTCGTCCAGCGTCGGGAACCAACCCTCTCCCAATTGCTGGCGTCGACAGGCTTCGTCAAGTTCGACGACCAGATAGGGTTGTTCGGTTTCGAAATCGGCCGGCGGGTCGTTAAACGCCAAGTGCCCATTCTCGCCGATGCCGACAAATGCCACGTCTACCGGTTGGGCGGAGACGAGTGCACTCAGTCGTTCGCACTCGGCCACGCCATCACCTTCCGCGTCGATGTAATGAAATGCGGCAGGCGGAATAGGCAACTGGTCGACGAATCGCTCCTTGAGGTACTTGCGAAACGACGCTGGGTGCGTGATCGGCATGTCGATGTATTCGTCGAGATGGGAAAACGTCACTTGCGACCAATCGATGTCCTCGGTCGTAGCAAGCGCCGCCAATATTTCGAATTGGGATGCACCTGTCGCCAGAACGACATTGGCTGATGACCGCTCGTCGATCGCGCGGTGGATTACCTCGGCTCCCGCCGCCGCCGCTTCGCCGCCCATCTCCTGCTTCGTTTCGAATACCCTGACTTGCATAGGTGCTCCGCGATCAATCGTCGAATTCGTCTTCCATTTCGGCGGAAAAAACGGTCGACACAGTTGTCGTGATGCCGCCGCGCGGTGTGAACGACGCCACTAACTGCATGTATCTCGGTTGAAGGACCTCCACCATATCGTCGAGGATTTGGTTCGTTATCATCTCGTAGTAGATGCCCTCATTGCGGAACTGTTGCAGATACAGCTTCAGGCTCTTGAGCTCAACACATAGTTCGTCCGGCGTGTAATTGAAAACCAGTGTGCCAAAGTCTGGTTGGCCCGTCTTGGGGCAGACGGATGTGAACTCAGGACAAACGATCTCGATCGTATAGTCGCGCTGTGGGTACTGGTTCTCGAAAGTCTCCAGCATCTCGCGTGAAGGGGTAGGCATCGGCAGTCTCCTAGTCGCAAAACCGCCATTGTGGCATGATGGGGCGGAGGCGGAAAGGGCGGAAAAGAGGGGAAGCCGCTCACGGCTTAGCTCCAAAAACGGACGACTAGCGGCTTCGATGCGAATTGCCGAGATCTACCATTCTGTGCAGGGAGAGGGTTTTCTAACGGGAACCTCCTCCGTCTTCATCCGGACCAGCGGCTGCAACCTGCGCTGTTGGTTCTGCGATACGCCACATGCCTCTTGGCAACCCAACGGCAACGATATGTCGGTGGACGAAGTTGTCGGAAAAACGCTCGATTTCGGTGAAGACCATGTGGTAGTCACTGGCGGCGAACCGATGCTTTGGGCCGAGATGATCCCGCTCTGCCAGCAGTTGCAGTCGGCCGGACTGCATGTGACGATCGAAACGGCCGGTACGCTTCATCTGCCCGTGGCTTGCGACCTGATGTCGATCAGCCCCAAACTTTCGAATTCACTACCGCCGGCGGAAGACGAGCCGCGTTGGCACAAACGCCACGAGAAATCGCGGCATGCGCCGGAAGTGATTCAGCGGCTGGTCGCCGAACACCACTACCAATTCAAGTTCGTGGTCGATGCTCCCAGCGACGGTGCAGAAGTACGTCACTACCTCAACGATTTTCCGGAGATCGATCGGTCGCGGGTCATGCTGATGCCGCAAGGGACCGACCCGGACGGCCTCGAGCAAACGAGCCGTTGGTTGCAGCCCTACTGCCACGAGCACGGTTATCAGTTTTGCCCGCGCAAGCAGATAGAATGGTTCGGGCTAGTGCGACGAACGTAGGGGGAGATAGCCGCCCCACAACGCGGTGCCGGATTCCGACACGGCGTTCAACCATCGGCCGTACGCACGTCTATTCCTTCTTCACCGGTTTTGGTGAAAATACGAGTACGCCGGTTGAGCCGACGATCACCATCAACAGCGAGAGGAAGAAGAGGCCGCCCACCTCGTCGAATGTGCCTGACTTCGTGAGCGTAGCGGCGGTGTTGATGACCGGCGCGCCGCCAAAGATCAGCGGCATCACATAGATCGGTCGTCCGCCAAAGTTGAAGGCCATGATCACGCCGAGTGCTCCGAGTGCGCCGGCAGCGCCTGCCGCCAGCGAAACGAGCGAACCGCCGATGTGCCAACTTCCAGGCTCGTCGAAATAGGGCATCATCGCCAGCGGCGCAGCGACGGCCACCAGGAAGTAGGCCAAGCCGACGCATAGGAACGGTCGCAAGCGGCTGCCTTCCATTTTCGCCTGTCCTTTGTGCAGGACCGGCCCGTAGGCGCCCCAGCAGAGTGCAGTGATCGCGATCGAGATCAGGATCATGGCGAATAGCATATCACCCAAGTCGCCGATCGTAGCACCGCCTTTGCCCGGTTTGAAGAACAGCACACCTGCCGCCCCGATTGCGGTAACCGCGGTGGCCGCGATGAAGATCGCACTGACGCGACGGTAGGTGTGAGTCATCTTCATCGTGATCAGCGTATTGACCACCGGGGCCAGACCAAATACGAGCGGCATCACATAGACCGGTCGGCCGCCAGACTTGAACGCCAGGATGATCCCCAACGCGCCGACCGCCCCGGCGATGCCCGCGACGAACGACCAGATCGTTCCGGTTGTTGTCCATCGTCCCGACTCGCCACGAATTCGAAGCCAAACGACGGGCACGACCACCGCCACCAGGAAATAGGCGATGCCGACGCAGATGAACGGTCGCAGACTGCTCGGTTCGTGGTCGGCTCCCATCAGGTGCTGCCCTTCATGCAGCACCGGGCCGTAGATCCCCCAGAACACGATCGTCATTAAGACAAACGGTAGTACCTGAAACAAACTCCGCATACCGGTGGGACCTCTCGATTAGACAACTCTGAATCAGCACGATGGGCGCCGACCTTAAGGTGATTCAAACCGACACGGCGGCAATTCGTTAACTTTCGCCGCGATGTTGCCCATTGGACTTGCCTCGTGTTAGGTCGCATGTCAGGATGGAAACAAGAGGCAGGCCAGGACAGGCCCTGGCCTGCGGTTTCGGCGGACCGTGGGACGAGCAAACGATGAGTGAATCGAACGAGTATCCTGGGATGACCGGCTACCCGGTGGTCAATCGAATTACCGTGCAATGGGGCGATCTCGACGCCTACGGGCACGTGAACAACGTCGTCTATCTGAAGTGGTTCGAGGCGACCCGGGCCGATTACGCCCGTCGCGTGGGCGTCGAGGTGCTCGACCGAAACCAGGGCATCGGGGCGATTCTCACCTCGATTCATTGCGACTACCGACGCCAACTCGCCTACCCGGGTGAAGTTCTCTCTGGCGTGCGGATTACCCGTATCTCAATCGGCAGTGTGACCCTCGAATTCCTGATCGCCGATGCAACAACTGGCGTGCCGATCGCCCAGGGCGGCTGTGATGTTGTGCTCTATAGCTATGCCGACGACAAGCCCGTGCCCGTGCCCGACGACATTCGGCGAAACGTCGAAAAACTCGAAGGCCGCGAATTCTCCGTGTAGGGATGAGGCTTGAGGAGCGTAGGCCAGGACCAGTCTTGGCAGTGACGTCGTTTTTCAGACAGGTTGAACAGGATGGACTGGATGCGAGGGAGTCTCGGGTACGCTCATGCCGCCAGCAGCAGGGCAACGTACGGCACCACATTGAAGATGAAGAATAGCATCTTGTAGAGTCCGAGGAAGGAATAGAGCAGTACGTTGAATGTCTCCTTCGGCATCGGGAACCACTTGGTGTGCAAGCGATAGGCCATGTCTTTGCCGAAGATGCAGATCACGAATGACACGTTCAGCAACACGAAGTTGATGATCGTGCACCACATGAAAAAGCGAGTTAGTGTTTCGATATCCATCGTTTTGTCTCCGTGTTCAATTGTTCATGCGAGTTCGCTCAGCAGACTGTGTTGTAATTGAGACTAAACGAGAGAATCAACACGGCGAAAAGACATGCCCGAGTCGTCCCTTAGCCACTCGTCATCGAGACGGCAGAAGCTCGAGTCGCCACGGCATAACAGGTGTGTAGGGTCGATCTTTGACGGAACTACAGATCTTCCTGCGGCGCCGGGCGAGTCAACCGCTGCTCTCCATGCGTTCCTTCCGCACAGGAGGGGATTCGAGTTACCATGCGCTCCGGGTGTTTGCGCTGATTGGCTTGAGTAGCGGCGGCAATGGCGTGGACATCGAATCCATGCTTCGCCGCATTTGCCTCTTTTAGGCGTCGCACATGCGCGATAATCGAATCTGTGTGTCCTTCAAGCTGTGTAGTCATCACCAATAAACTCTTCTGGAGTGCAGATTACAGGCAAATCGATATCACGTTTGCCAAAACACTTTCGGATTCGGTCACGGTTGTGTGGATTGGCGATGTGCTTACAGTTCCACGTCAGCAGGAAGTCAACCCGGTGGACACCCGCACATGCGATGTGAAAGGCATCGTCCGCAGATTTGGGCGGAACAACACCTTCCGCCAACAAGTCCGACGCGACGTCCGTGACCGCATCCGAGATCACAAGGAGTGGAATATCGGCGAGCATCTCTATTCGCTTTGCGGCCATCGCTTGCTCACCTTGAGACACTTCATCGACAACGATCTGGGATGTCAGCAATTCGTAGTTCGCGCGGTGCCTGTCCCACCATTCGATAGTCAATTGCTGTCGTGCCGCCTGCACGATATCGCGCGGAGGACGAGCAACATAGTAGCTCGGAATTGTCGTCTCGATGAATACAGCGTCTGGCATTGAACCTTGCCACGGAGTCAATATGGATCGCTATCTCATAATACGTGCATGAGCGGCGATTTCGCAGCCCAACGAGCAGATGAAGAGTATCGGTGAACCCTGTGGAAGTCAACCCTCTCCTGTGACATGATCGCTCAGCGCGTCGTGCAGCGGGTCGTCCTCGGGGCCGCAGAAGCCGAAGTGCAAATGCCGCCGCCAGCCTTCGGCAAACTCGTAGCTGCCCGACATCCCGCCGACTTCTCGCGCCATTTCCTGCATGGCGACCAGATACGAGTCCATTCCCTGACTTTCGTCGAGCCACGCTTTTTGGCTGACGTGCTTGGCAAGCATCTGGGTTCGCTGCGCCATGACGGTTGTGACATCAACAAACAATTCGGGCCGCACGATGTTTCGCAGTGGGTCGCGGTTGCCAGCCGGTTGGCTGTGGTAGATCGTGACGTTGCCATCGAATGGTTCTCTTGATGGGTCGCCTGGGTAATTGGGCATGCCGCGACAGAACGCGGCGGAGACGACCAACCGGCAGGTATTGGTATGATTCTCCATGTAATCTACGGGCGGGTGGGTCAACACGATCTGCGGGGCGACTTCGCGGATGACGGATGTGAGCCGCGCCAGCAATTCGGGTTCGTAGTAGATGCCCAGGTCGTCGCAGAGGGCTTCGTGGTGGACGGCGCCGGCGAATGTGGCTGCGTTAATCGACTCCTCGCGGCGGATACGGATGATCGTCTCGCGGTCGTGCTGTGCTGTGCCGAGACAGCCGTTGGCGATGTTCATGTAGTGGATTTCGTAGCCGGCTTGCTCCAGCAGCAGCAACGTGCCCGACATGAAGAACTCGATATCGTCGGGATGGGCTCCGATGGCGAACGCGGTTGGCATGTTCAGTCTCCGCGGAGGGCCGGGATGAGCGGCGCTTTGAGAGTGGCGCGAACGGCCAGCAGGCCGGTGAGTATACCGACGACGAACACCACGCCCAGCATGATGGCCAACGTGCCGACCGGAACCGTGGCGCCGCCGAAGATGACGTGCGGTACGGTGGTGATCAGCGCCGCGAGCACGCCGATCGAAAGCCCGGCCAGCAGCAGCAGGGAGTTCTCCAGCAGCACCATTTGCGCGAGTCGTCGACGGCGGAAGCCAGCCGCCCTCAGCAGAGCCAACTCACCGCGCCGCTCGAAAACACTACGCAGTTGCACAGTTGCCAGGCCGAATGTGCCCAGCAGCAACCCCAACGCACCGATGCTTTGGAAGGTTGATAGATAGGTGTTTTGCACCATGTTCAGAGCTTCGAGGCGGTCGGTGGTCCGTGTGGCGTCGAAGCCCGACTCGGCGAGTTTCTCTTCCAGTAGTGACGCGACTTGATTGGTTTTGCCATCGGGCGAGCGAATGAGGAAGAAACGATAGCCGCTGATTTGCGGATAGAGTTCTTCAAAATCTCGCATAGCGATCAGCAGGTTGCCTTGCAGCACGCTTCCCTTGAGCAAGCCGACCACTTTGAGGCGAACGGTGCCGCCCGCCCATTCGTCCTCAATCTCAAAGACCTCTCCGATGCCGCCGAAAAGTTGCAGCGAGTACATGGCAGTGGCTTGGTCGAGGATGACGGGGATGGCGTCGTCGCCATCTGTTTTCAATCGGTTGAGTAGAGTCCACGGGTTGGAGTTTTGCTCGTCTGTTTCGGCCGCGGAGCTTGCGAAGGCGAATCGGGCGTCCGGGTTTTGCGAGAAGTAGTCGACCATCTCTTGGCTCACGCCGAGCACGCGCGGTTGTTGGGGGCGAAACAGATTCAAGCAACTTGCGTCGTCGCCGGATCGCAAGCGAAGCGGAAAGATGTTCGTTTGTTTGAGCAGGTCGAGGTCGACTTCGCTGAAATCGTAGTGTTGCCGAGCCTCGGCGGTGTTGAGGTTCAGCAGGATTGGCTGGTCGGTTTGAGCCATCAGGTCGAACCCGCCCGTGCCTTCTTCCGATGGTTGCAGTTGAAACGCACTGATGGCGACGATTAGAAACGTGGCCGAGGCGGTTAGGCCGACGGTCAGCGTGCTGCGGCCGGGGTTTCGTGCGGCGTTGCGAACAGCTAGACCGAACAGCGAGAGCGAGTCGGAAACACGACCTACCGCAGACGTGCCGCCTGCGACCCATCGCCGCATTTGATGTCTCAGCAGTAGCAGCAATGAAGTAAGCACTGCCGCACCCGCCCCGAAGAACGCGCCGGCCTGCGCTTCGCCACTTCGCGTGGCCGCGTACGATGCGAGCCCAATGGCAGCCAGAAAAAGGACGGCGGCAATCACGAGCGAGATGGGAAATCGAGCCGCCAATACGACGGGCGGGAGACTCGCCTGACCGGCCACCAGACGACGCACGGGAACGTTCTTCAGGCTTCGGATCGACAGGAAGATCGTCATCATCACTGTCGCCCCGCCGATGCCAAAGCCGATGCCTAGACTCTTGGGTGTGACGATCAAGTCGAGAAATGGTGTGACAATGGCGGCGACCCAAAGCGTTTTCAAGCCCTCGATCATCAGCCACGCGTAGCCGATGCCAAGTAGCAGCCCGATGATCGCGCCATCAATGGCGACGAGCAGTCCTTCGACCAATAGCAACCGACGGACTGCCTTGCGGCTGAAACCGACCGCCAATAGGATCCCGATCTCCTCTGCCCGTTGTTCGGTTCGCAGGCGGAATAGCAGCGAGACGAGCATCAAAGCCGCTGCGATCAAGAACATGCTGAAGCCGATAAACAACCCGTCGAAGGGTGTCGTGCCTGAGGAGGCATCGATTGCCTTTTGTTTCAGCGGCAACAGACGCAGGTCGAGCAACTCCTGATCGCGATGGAGTTGCTCCAGGAAATCCTGTTCGATCGTTTCTGCCGAGACGTCTTCGGCGGCCGAAATTCGAAACGACGTGACTGAGCCGAATCGGCCGCCCCAAAGCTCTTCACCCTTTGCCAGGGTGATGAACGCCTTGGGCGTTGTGCGGTGGTCGTTCCAATATCTGTCGTCTTGCGTCCGAATTCGCGACGATTCGTAAGGGAAGGGGGCGTCCCAATCGTCAATCGTGCGCCGGTCGGTGATGCCGGGCACGGTGGGAGTGAAGTCGGGGTCGTTCCAGATGGTAGGCGGTTCATCTTTGAATTGGGCGGGTCGCCGATGCATGAACGGTCGAGTCGGTGCGCTCAGTGGGACGATGCCGGCCAAGCGAAACGCTGCCGATTGTTCAACGACCTTGCCGTGCGTGCTCTCCGGCTCGAAAAACTCGAGTGCAATCGTGTCGCCGACCTTCGCCCCCAATTGCTCGGCGGTCCACGAGTTGAGCAAGATGTCGTCATCGTCGAAATCGGTAACCCGCGTACCGTCTTCGTCGATCAATGGAATCTGCGTGACCGCCGGGTCGATCGCCGTGACCGTCGAGTACGGAACATCGCATAGCATCCAATCTTCAATGACTGGTTGCCAGGACGCTTGAACGATCGGGTTCGCAAAGTGCGCGGCCATGGCCAAACCTTTGGCGGCCTTGCGGTGCGGGAACTGCCCGCGGGCGATCGTGTTGGCCAGGTAGGTGTAAAGCGGCTCTGCGTTTTCGGCGGCGAGCGCCTGCTCTGCCGCTGCCGCCGCATCGTCCGAAAGCAGCATCTGTTTCGAATAGAGCGAGTAGTAGTCGAATACAGCCTGTTCCTCGCCGTCATTGCCCGCCGCCATTTGCTTGACGTGTTTGATGCCGAAACCGAAATCCTCGAGTGATGGTCGCAACGATTCCTGCAGCCAGGCTTCGGCATTGGGGCTTGGTTTGCGATCGGCCGAGTCGCCCGCGATCAACAGGGCGTTGACCTTGCCCGATCGATCAAGCATCTGAGCCAGGGTTTGCCGTGGCAGGAAGACGCACAAAGGTTGCTGTTGGCTGGGCGAGAGGCTGAATCGACCGACGCCGCGGGCGGGCACGATGTCGACGACCTTGAGTTGCCCTGTCTCTTCGATGATGCCCGACTTGTGGGCGAGGGGGCTATCGCCGGGGACATCGCTGGCTTGGGCGAGTTGAATGTTGACTTCGTTGCCGACGGCAAGGCCCAGTTCCCTGGCGAGCGCCTCGTTGACGATCACCTCGAATTCTTGCGGCATGTTTTGGGGCGTCGCTTCGCCGCCGCCGAGTTGCCAGAAGTCATCGTCACAGCCAATGACCGTCACGCCGCCGGAGCGATTGCGCGGCTCGGGAACAGATCGCTCGACCGTGCCATTGAGAACAATCGCCGGCAGCACATCTGCAAATTGGTCTTCAAAACCTTCGGTACCGGCGAGTTCCTCAGCTAGCTCCTCGCGAAAAAAGCGTTGGCCAAGCAGGGCGAAGTCGATGCGACCCAGACGCTCGATCGCGATTCGCCGCAGGCTGCCTCGCATTGAATCGCCGACCAGCAACGCACCGGTTAACACGGCCGTTGCAACGGCGACGCCCAGCATGACGGCGAGGTAGTTCCGCCAGTGATAAACGAGGCTGCGAAAAACTAGTTGCCAGCGAGACATGTTCGTTTGTTAGCTCGCGATTTCGCGTTTCAGTTGACCGTCGTCCAGTTCGTATCTTTCGCCGAATAGCAAAGCCAGTTCGAGGCTGTGTGTTACAGCGATCAGCATCGTGTTTTCCTGTTGCCGCATATCTAGCAACAGTTGCCCGATACCGAGGGCGTTGGTGCGGTCGAGATTGCCGGTCGGTTCATCGGCCAGTAGGAGCAGTGGTTTGCAGATCAACGCCCGAGCCACCGCGACGCGCTGACGTTCACCGCCGGAAAGCTCGGCCGGTCGGTGCTCGATTCGTGGTTTGAGACCGACCTGATCGATCAACCAGTGGGCTCGATCAACGGTGTCCGTGTCGGGTTTGCCATTGGCGACGCAGGGAACAAGCACGTTCTCCAGCACGGAAAGCTGCGGCAGCAGGTGATGGTCTTGAAAGACAAAACCGACGCGACGATTGCGGAACTCAGCCAAATCGGGTTCGCTGAGCGAAAAGGGGTCTTCGCCGCCAAGCGAGAGCGTGCCTGAGGTGGGCGAGTCGAGCGTGCCGAGGATTGTGAGCAGTGTCGTCTTACCCGATCCACTCGGGCCAATGATGGCGGCCGTCTCGCCGGCGCTCAACGTGAGCGAAACGTCAGACAGTACGACCAGCGGTTCGCCGCGGGTGGGAAACTCCTTGCGAACTTGGTCAACCACCAGATCCGCCATGACGCAAACCCTTTAAGATGGTGAGTTTTCGGGAGCGGGGATTTTATCGGCAATCCAATCGGGAATGCGGATTGCGTGGCTCGGTCCGTTGTCGCCCATCCGGCAACAAACGGAGGTCATCCGTCCCTCGGCCATCAGTTTTTCTTCCTTGAGGAAGCGAAAGCCGTAGGTGATGCTCGACGCGCCGCGCTCGGCGATGAATACCTCGATTTCAATTTCGTCCTGAAACCGCAGTGCGTTTTTGAAATCGCAAGTCGCCGAGACTCGCGGCCAACTGATCGCCCCTTTTTCGTCATTCAGATGCACGCCAAGTTCGAGGTGCCGCAAGTAGGCGTGCTCGGCTTCCTCCATCATGATGAAGAAGGCAGAGAAATGGACAATGCCGGCGCAATCGGTTTGGTGAAACTCGACGCGTCTCTTAGTTTGAAACGGAGTAGTCATACGTCGATTCTGACGGGAAGTTGGCAGAGGTGCAAGCGGCAGAGAAAATTGTTGATTGCGGATTTGAGATTTCAGATAGTAGGAGCGTGCTCGCTTGCGGCCAAAGCCCTCGTTACCTCCAGCCTCATCCCTCACGCGCGCACGAAAAAACCGCTCGGCATGATGTCGAGCGGTTGCGATCTTGTTCTTGGGCAGCAACTAGTCGCGAACGTATGGCATCAGAGCCATAAATCGGGCGCGTTTGATTGCTTGGGTGACGGCGTGT
>Ga0180435_10001539_pt1 | contig 23910 bp, 15 predicted proteins | sample SS_ome_3_FD_132467 | JGI IMG/M metagenome (GOLD analysis project Ga0180435, IMG submission 132467) | Hypersaline lake sediment archaeal communities from the Salton Sea, California, USA - SS_3_S_1 metaG | ecosystem: Environmental > Aquatic > Non-marine Saline and Alkaline > Hypersaline >... | reverse complement strand
TGACCGGGTTGAACGGGTTCGGGACCGCATGCGCGAGCATGTTCCTGGCCCCGTTGTCGATAACGCCGGTCGGGTTGGTCGACGGAGTGACCGCGAAGTAGGACATGATGTTTTCCATGAGGTCGAGACGATCCTCGAGACCCGTCGCGTAGTACCCGTTCGCCTCCATCCCGTCCATCATGTACTCGAAGCCGAAGCCCATCGAGACCGTCTGGTACCCGAGCGTCGGATGGGTGTATGCAACGGCTGCGGGCTGCGTTGACGCGTCCTGCTTCGTGTACTCGAGTGCCGTCTCGGCGCCTGCCGTTCCCGCGTAGGGCGCCAGCACGTCGAAGTACGACAGCGTCGGGCAGCCACCGGCCAGAACAGCACTGCCGTTCATGAAGGTGGCGCCTCCGGCAACGTCGCCGACCGACGGCATGCTGTCGACCGTTACATCGCCGACCTCGTTGGCCAGATAGTCGGTGGCGAGCCATGTCGTGACGAAGTCGAGCGTCTCGTCGCCGGCCGCCATCAGCTCCCAGCACCAGTCGTTGCCGGTGATCAGGAGGTTTCTCTCCTTGCCGGTCGCGGACTGGTTGAGCCAGTTGATCAGATTGACCTCGTCGCTCGTCCAGAACGTGAATTCGCCGAAGTCGTTCGAGAACCACATGACCGTGTCGTAGTACTTGTATCCCATCGAATCGGGGCCCTCTGAGTTCCGTGTGCCCGACTCGACCTCGACGTCGTAGACCTCCCACTCGTATCCGAGGATACCGAGAGCTTCACGGTAGTAGTACTCGGAGGTGTGGGCGTAGTCACGCATCTCACTCGGGACACGACGCTTGTGCTTGTCGACCAGGAGGATGCCCGGGTCGGACACGGTCGCATCGATCGGGAGGATCGAGAACTCGTAATACCTGCTCGGCGCGTCGTTCGGCCACGTCGCGATGTTGCCGACGCCGTCGACGGCTTCGTAGTAGTAGTGGATCTCGCTGCCGGCCGTCATTTGATTGACCGGAGGGGCTACGGTCCACTCGTCCGCGAGCGGCTGTGGATTGACGCACGGGTAGGCCTCCCACGTGTCGCCGTCGTCGTTCGACGCCATGAGCGTAACGCTCACGACCTCATCATCGTCGACGACCGTGATGAGAGCGGTGTCCTCAAGTGCATCAGCCATCTGCTCGATGAACCAGTCGTTGAAGCGGTCCCACTGACCGTACGTGAACGCCGTGCCGGGGTCGCCGGTCGGAATACCGACCCACTGTCGGTTCAGGATGATACCTGACCGATGCGAGCCGGGAGCCGCGGTGTCGAGATTCTCCTGCTGCCAGTTGATGGCCAGCCAGTCGTTGCCCGCAAACGCATCCCAGTCATCGGTCCAGACGCCCCAGAACGGGCCGCCGAACCATCCGCCCGGCTCCTCGTCGACGAATCCCGCCGGATCCTGAGCGCACGCGATCTCGTCGCTCGAAGCGAGCCAGAGATCGAATCGGTCGTTCGAGATCTGCGGCATGTCGACCCACATATCGAACAGACCCACCAGCCGCTCAGCGCCGCTGATGTCGATCGGCGGCGAGATGAGCCACGTGTTCTGGTTATCGATCATGGTCCCTGTGAAGGGCTCCATCGCCGCCCACATCCAGCCCGACCGGCTTTCACATGTGAACGGCCGACCGGTGTCGAAATCCGTGCCGAAGAGCCCACGGTAGAACGTCAGTCCTGTGGCGCCCATCTGCGGGATCGCCTCGTGGACCCAGCCGTTCTCGCCCGGGGATTCGGCATCGTCGGACCACACGGAGACCGTGTTGACCGTGATGTCGAAATTGTCCAGCTGCCAGGCGCCGTCCAGAACCGAGTTGACGCCCGGGTTGTTGAACTCGTCCTCCGCCGAGTAGGCGTCGTCGGACTCGAACCGGAATCGCAGGCGGATGTCCTCACCCGCCCACGGGCCGAGGCTCAGATGCTTGTGTCCCTCATCCGAGTCCCAGTCCTTCGGCGTACCGGGCTTGCCGGCGAAGCCGGGATTGTTCGCTGTGTAGAGCGTCGTCCAGGTGCCGCCGCCGTCATCGGAGACCTCGACGTACCCGTAGTCGTAGTCGTGCTCCATGGCGAAGCGCTGGTCGAAGTCGAGATAGACGTCGTCTCCGGCCGTGCTCCAGTCTGAGAGCGACAGATCGTTGTGAAGGCTTTGGAGCCAACCGTTGCCGTACCCGCGTGACTGGATCCAGCACGGGTTCGTCGTGCCGCACCACCACGTGCTGTCCCCGAGGTAGGTCTCGGTCAGACGAATGGTATCCTTGTGCCAGTAGCTGTCCTGTCCGAGCGTTCCGGAGCGATCCAGTGCGTACCAACCGGCGTTGTCGCCGGAGAGGTCGTCGAAGTCCGCCTGGAAGATCCAGAGCGTCTCGAGGCGTGCCCCTTGGGTTTCGCTGCCCGTGTCCATCTCTGCCGGACGCGGAATGGGACTCGCGTAGTCTCCCCAACCGGAGTCCTTCGCCAGCGCGCCGCCACAGGCGGACACCAGCACGAGACTCACGGCCAGTAGAAGCATGAGTCCTGACTTCATAGGCCAATCCCCCTCTTTGAAACCAGTCCTGCTCATCACTGCTCTCTCTGTTGGACTTCGTTCCATCTCTGCTTCTCATAATGAATCGGCTACTGTCCTGCCTCCTTCCCGCCCCTCATCGACGGTATCGTCCCCGATGTTTCCCGTGGGGGTGCGCGGTACCCCGGGTCTCCACGAACCCGGGGCACCGCTGTCCGTTGTCACTCCTCCATCCCGGTAGCCGCCAGGCGAGCGCGAGGACCGGGCGTGTACCAGCGGCGCTACTTCAGCATCACCACCCTGCGCGACTCGCTGAAGCCCGGTGCGGTCATGCGATAGAAGTAAACGCCGCTGGCGCACGTCGTGCCGGAGTCGGTCGAGCCATCCCAGACGACGTAGCCTGTCGCCCCGGCATCGAGTTCCGTGTCGAGCAGCGTCCGAACGACCCTGCCAGCAACGTTGTAGATCTCAATGGTCACAGGTCCCGCGTCGCGGACGCTGTAGGCGATCTTGGTGACCGGGTTGAACGGGTTCGGATGCGCGTGCGACAGTGCGTTGCGCCGCGTGTCGTCGACCGGCACATCCGTTGGGTTCGTCGTCGCGGACTTCCCGAAGTAGTCCATGATGTTCTGCATGAGGTCCAGACGTTCCGAGATGCCCGTGACGTAGTGCCCGTTCGACTGCATCGAGTTGACGATGAACTCGGGGGCAAACCCGAGAGACACCGTTTGGTATCCCATCGTTGGATGCGTGTATGCGACACCACCGGGAAGCGTCGACATGTCCTGCTTGAGATACTCGGTCGTGATCTCCGCTCCCGCTGTCCCCGACGTCGGCTGGATCACGTCGAAGTGCGAGAGCTGCGGGCACCCGCCCGCGAGCAACGCATTCCCCGACATGAACGTCCAGCCGCCCGCCACGTCGCGGATCGTCGGCATGCTGTCGATCGTGACCTGACCGATCTCGTCCTGAACGTAGTCGACGGCGAGCCACTGCGTGACGAAGTCGAGCGTCTCGTCTCCGGCCTCCATCAACTCCCAGCACCAGTCATCCCCGGTCACCAGGAAGTTCCTCTCCAGTCCGACACTTGACTGGTTCAGCCAGTTGAGCACGTTCTGCTGGTCCTCCGGCCAGAACGTGTAGGAGTCGAAGTCGTTCGAGAACCAGATGATGGTGTCGTAGTACTTGTACGCCGCAGAGTCAGGACCCTCCGAGTTCGCGGAGCCCGACTCGACCTCGACGTCGTAGACCTCCCACTCGTATCCGAGAATGTTGAGTGCCTCTTCGTAGTAGTACTGCGATTCGAGGAGGAAGTCGCGCCCCTCGCCGGGGATCTCTCGCTTGTGCTTGTCGACAAGCAGTATTCCCGGGTCCGAGACCGTGGCCGAGAGCGGAAGGATCGAGAACTCGAACGTGGAGTCAGGCGCGGCCTTCGGCCACGTGTCGATGTTCCCCACCTCGTCGAGCGCCTCGTAGTAGTACTTGAGCTCAGTACCTGGAGTCATCTGCGCCGCAGGAGGCGCGGCGTACCAGTCGATCGACTCGGGGTTCCTGTGGATGCACGGGTAGCCGGCCCATGTCTGTCCGTCGTCGGTCGTCACCATGAGCGTCACCTGGGCGACGTCGTCATCGTCCCGAACCGAGATCTTCGCGGTGTCGAGCAAGGCCTGCGGCAGCTCCTCCTGATACCAGTCGTTGAACCGGTCCCACTGTCCGTAGGTGAACGCGGTTCCCGCGTCGCCGGTCGGGATGCCGACCCACTGCTGGTAGAGGAATATGCCGGCCATGTGGCTGCCGGGCGCCGCCTCGCCGTCGTTCCACTGCTTGTAACAGATGGCGAGCCAGTCGTTGCCGGCGAACGCATCCCAGTCGTCGTCCCAGCTGCCCCAGTACGGGCCGCCGTACCATCCGCCCGGATCCTCATCGACGAAACCGGCCGTTTGCTGGACGCAGTTGATGTCGTCGCTGGAGGCGAGCCAGAGGTCGTGGAGATCGTTCGCGATGTCGGGCTGGTCGAGCCAGTACGAGAAGCGCGCGGCGAGCTTCTCCGCGCCGCTGATGTCGATCGGTGGCGAGATGAGCCACGTGTCCATGTTGTCGATCATCTTGCCTGTGAAGGGATCAACAGCCGCGTACATCCATCCTGATTCGTTGTCGCACGTGAACGGACGGCCCGTGTCGAAGTCGGTTCCGAACAGGCCCCGGAAGAAGACGACGCCGGTGTTGCCCGATTGCACTCTGTCGTCGTGAACCCAGCCGTTGTCGCCCGGACTCTCGCAGTCATCGAGCCAGACCTGCGACCCGTTGACCTCGATCGCGATGTTGTCGAGCTGCCATGCGCCGTCAAGCGTCGACGACATCGGAGGGTTGTCGTACTCGTCCTGCGAGGAAGTTGCCTCGTCGGATTCAACACGGAACCGGAGTCGGATGTCCTCCCCCGCCCACGGTCCGAGGCTCAGCCTCTGGTGACCGTTGGCCGACGACCAGTCCTGGCTCGTTCCCGGCTTGCCCGCGAACCCCGGGTTGTTCGCGGTGTAGATCGTCATCCACGTCGAACCGCTGTCATCCGATATCTCGAGATAGCCGTAGTCGTAGTCGTGTTCGAGCGCGAAGCGCTGGTCGAAGTCCAGATACACGTCGTCCCCGCTCGTGCTCCAACTGGCGAGTTCGAAGTCCCGGTGCATCATCTGGAGCCAGTCGTTGCCGTAGCCGCGCGCCTGGACCCAGCAGTCATCGTACGTGCCGCACCACCACGTGCTGTCCCCGAGGTAGTCCTCGGTCAGACGGATGGTATCCTTGTGCCAGTAGTTCTCCTGGCCAAGGGTCCCCGAACGGTCCAGTGTGAACCAGCCCGCGTTGTCGCCGGTGAGGTCTTCGAAATCAGCCTGGAAGATCCACAGCGTCTCCAGACGCGCCGTCTCGAAGTCACTCTCGGGAGCGCGTCGCACCTGCGGCATGCGTGCCGTCCGGTAGTCGCTTCTCTGTACGTCGTGTGCGTTCGCACCGCTCACCGCCGTGAGCGATACGAGGCCGACGAGCACCGCTGCTGCCAGCCTTGACGTCATAGTCCGCTCCCCTCTGTGTGGTGTCGGCGCGCGGGGCCGCGGGGTCGGTCCCGCGCGCCGGTCTCCTCGCTACTTCAGCATGACCATCTTGTGGCTCTCGGCGAAGGTCGGCGTGTTCATGCGGTAGAAGTAGACGCCGCTGGCGCACTTCGCTCCCGCATCGTTCGTGCCGTCCCAGACCACGAAGCCCCTCGTCCCGGCGTCGAGCTCGCTCTGCAGGAGCGTGCGCACGACCTTGCCGGCGACGTTGTAGACGTCGATCGTCACGGGGCCCGCATCGCGGACGCTGTAGGCGATCTTGGTGACCGGGTTGAACGGGTTCGGGACCGCATGCGCGAGCATGTTTCTGGCCCCGTTGTCGATGACGCCGGTCGGGTTGGTCGACGGGGTCTTCGCGAAGTACTCCATGATGTTGTCCATGAAGTTGACCCGGTCCTCGACGCCGGTCCTGTAGTAGCCGTTCGGCAGGATCTCGTTCACCATGAACTCGAGCCCGTATCCGAGGCTGACCGCCTGGTATCCGAGTGTCGGGTGCGTGTAGGCCACACCGGCCGGGAGCGTTGAGGTGTCCATCTTCAGGTACTCGGTGGCCGTCTCGGCTCCTGCCGTCCCCGGGTAAGGAGCCAGCACGTCGAACTCGTGCGTGAGAGGACAGCCGCCGCGCACCAGGCAGGCACCGTCGTCGTGGTCCATGAACGTGTGACCGCCGGCAACATCCTGGATCGTTGGCAGACTGTCGACCGTGACCTCGCCGACGCTGGTCTGTACGTAGTCAACTCCGAGCCACTGGGTGACGAAGTCGAGCGTTTCGACTCCGGTGTCCATCAGCTCGTATGCCCACTCCGTGCCGGTCGCGAGGAAGTTCCTCTCCTTGCCGGTCGCGGACTGGTTGAGCCAGTTGATCACGTTCTGCTGGTCGACCGGCCAGTAGGTGTAGGTGTTGAAGTAGTTCGTGAACCAGATGATGGTGTCGTAGTACTTGTATCCCATCGAGTCCGGGCCCTCGGAGTTGCGGGTCCCCGATTCGACCTCGACGTCGTAGGTCTCCCATTCGTATCCCAGGATTCCCAGAGCCTCGCGGTAGTAGTACTCGGATGTGTGACGCTGGCCGAGATAGCGCGTCTCGCCCGGTGTGTACCTCTTGTGCTTGTCGACCAGGAGGATGCCCGGATCCGACACGGTCGCGTCTATCGGGAGGATCGAGAACTCGTAGTAGGAATTCGGGGCCGCGGTCGGCCAGGTCGCGATGTTGCCGACGCCGTCGACGGCTTCGTAGTAGTAGTGGATCTCACTGCCGGCCATCATCTGGTTGACAGGCGGAGGCGCAGTCCACTCGTTCGCAAGCGGCTGCGGGTTGACGCACGGGTAGGCCTCCCAGGTGTCGCCGTCGTCGTTCGACGCCATCAGCGTGACGCTCACGATGTCGTCATCGTCGACGACCGTGATGAAAGCGGTGTCCAGCAGCGCGTCCGCCATCTGCTCGATGAACCAGTCGTTGAACCGGTCCCACTGGCCGTAGGTGAACGCCGTGCCCGGGTCGCCGGTCGGGATGCCTACCTTCACCCAGTTCAGCATGTACCCGGCCTTGTGCGTGCCTGGGTCGGCGGCGTCGAGATTGTAGAGACGCAGATTGACGGCGAGCCAGTCGTTGCCCGCAAAGGCGTCCCAGCTGTCGTTCTTCGTATTCCACCAGGGACCGCCGAACCACCCGCCCGGCTCCTCATCGACGAACCCCGACGGGTCCTGAACGCACGCGATCTCGTCGCTCGAAGCGAGCCAGAGATCGTAGCGGTCGTTCGATGCGAACGGGCAGTCGAGCCAGTAGTCCCAGCGCGCGGACAGCTTCTCCGCGCCGCTGATGTCGATCGGAGGACTCACGATCCACGTGTTCTCGTCGTCGACCACCGTGCCCGTGAACGGATCGACAGCCGCCCACATCCATCCAGAACGGTTCTCGCACGTGAACGGCCGACCGGTCTCGAAGTCCATTCCGTAGAGTCCGCGGTAGAACTGGAGTCCGGTGGCGCCCATCTGCGGGATCGCCTCGTGGACCCAGCCGTTCTCGCCCGGGGCTTCAGCGTCGTCAAGCCACACCTGCGAGGAGTTGACGGTGATCTCGATGTTATCGATCTGCCAGGCGCCGTCCTGAACCGAATTGACGCCCGGGTTGTTGAACTCGTCCTCCGCCGAGTAGGCGTCGTCCGACTCGAAGCGGAAGCGGAGCCGGATGTCCTCACCGGCCCACGGGCCGAGGCTCAGATGCTTGTGGCCCTCATCCGAGTCCCAGTCCTTCGGCGTGCCGGGCTTGCCGGCGAAGCCGGGGTTGTTCGCGGTGTAGAGCGTCGTCCACGTGCCGCCGCCGTCGTCGGAGACCTCGACGTACCCGTAGTCGTAGTCGTGCTCCATGGCGAAGCGCTGGTCGAAGTCGAGATAGACGTCGTCTCCGGCCGTGCTCCAGCTTGCAAGCGGCAGATCCCTGTGCAGATTCTGGAGCCAGCTGTTGCCGTATCCGCGCGGCTGGGTCCAGCATGGACTTTCCGTTCCGCACCACCACGTGCTGTCACCGAGGTGCGTCTCGGTCAGACGGATGGTGTCCTTGTGCCAGTAGGTGTCCTGCCCGAGCGTTCCGGATCGGTCCAGCGAGAACCAGCCGGCGTTGTCCCCGGCGAAGTCCTCGAAGTCCGCCTCGAAGATCCAGAGCGTTTCAAGACGCGCATGCTCGCGCACGTCGACGCCCGACCCGCGGAGCACACCCGGCGCGTAGTCCAGACTCGCACGCTCACCCGCCTCTGCCGCATCGCGCGCGTTCGCGTGCGACACCGGCAGCAGGAGGAGGGCGAGACACACGATCGTGAGGACCATGAGCCTTGCACTCATCGGCCAATCCCCCTTCCAACTGTGTTTGTGATCCCGCTCGTCCAGCGTCTCGGCAGGGAGACACCTCCGGACATGGATGTCCGTCGTGCGCGCCTGGGGGGCACCATCTATGACACAGGACACAGGGAGAAGGTTGAGCGCTCATTCGCGCATCATGGAGAGACTCCTCGACGGCGCAGGTCGGAACGGCCGGCCGAGACTGCATCGCTATCGCGGTTCCCTCTGTGGCTGCTTCTATAGAAGAAGGGGCGAGCTCTCGCTCGCCCCTTCTGGATACATCCGATCAACTTCAGTGCAGCATCAAGACGTTCTACCGGTACATGGCCTTGATGGTGCCCCAGCTCGACTCCTCGACCGGTGAGGACGGCTCGTCCGAACCGATCTTCACCCACTTGATGTACCAGCCGGGGTAGAAGATCGAGCTGTCGGCGCCGAAGAAGAAGCCGACGTGGACCGTCTGCCCGATGTACTGGGTGAGGTTGAAGCAGTCGCGGAGGAACGCGGTGTTGTACTGGTGACCGCTGAAGATCTCCAGACCCGCGATGCACGGGGCGCCGTAGCTGGAGCCGACCGTGTCGTAGCCGCGAGCCGGCGCGATCTGCGTCCAGGTCACGCCGCCGTCGACCGAGATCGCGACGTAACCGCCGTCGTAGCTCGTCTCGGTGTCGTAGTAGTGGCAGAGCTCAAGGCACCAGCAGTAGTCGGTGATCTCGAACGGACCGATCACGGCGGCCTCGCCGCTCTCGATGTAGTCGCCGCCGACCTGCGTGCCGAGGATGTTCGTCACGGGGACGTCATCACAGGCGACCATTGGGATGCCGACCGGAACGCCCCAGTCCCATGCCGGACCGCCCAGGCACTCCTGGGTCGTGAAGACGTCGGTAACGTTGAAGTCGACATCGTAGCAGGTGTAGAGGCTCGGGCAGCACGGCGGCGTCGGGCAGTCACACTGCTCGCACATGATCTCCATCTCGAACGTGCCGATGGCGCCGTTGTAGCCGTCGACGACGATGTAGTACGTGCCCGGAAGGAGACACTCGGACGTGAAGCCGGTGTCGCCGTAGGTGAGGCAGTCATCCTCGTCGCAGCTGCCGAGCAGGAACGCGTCGAAGTCGGCCGACATGTTCAGCAGCGCGACCGTGACGATGTAGCAGTCGTCGAGCGTGAGCTCGTAGACCAACTCGTTGCCCGTCTCGGGCCAACCCGTGCACGAGTACGCCTCGACGTTGTTCGGGGCGTTCGTCGTGTCGCCGGTGATGAGATCGCCGCACTGGATGACTGTCGCCATCGTGCAGTCGAGATTGCCGCGGCTCATCGTCTCAGGCTGCGTCCAGTCCTTCTTGGCGGACGCAACGCCAACGGCCATGACCAGCACCAGCATGCTGATGAGAACGTAGCGCATTGGTTCCCCCTTGTGTGCGCACCCAGCGGACGTCCTCCGTGTCCGCCGGGCAGGTTCTCTGACCCCGACCCGCGATCGCCCTGCGGGCCTCTCTCTCCATTGTGCGTGCGCTCATCGGAGCGCTGACTTCCGAACGACTATTCTGCAAGAAGCAGACCAAGCAGATGCTAGCGCATTCATGCCGGGAATGCAACACTTGGTCTGTGTGGCTAGCAGCCGCATTCTCCGCGGGTTCACTCTCGCCGAGTGTGTCTACATCTCAGCACCGTCGGCATACGCGTGATACCGGTCGTCGGCTCTGGCGTCGTCCTCCGACTCGCCCCACCATCCTCTGAGCGCCTCTTCATCCGGGGTGCGTTCGTCCCACTCGCGGGGTTCTGATGCATTCCGCCACCCCGACGCATCCTGTGCCCCGATGTCGCTCGTCCTCTCGAATCCGGCGACCTGGTCCTCATAACCGGACGCCGCGGCAGTCTCGTCCCAGCCGCGAGCGGCCGATACGATCGACCCCACGGGCTCGATCCTGCCGTGGTCTCCCCGCACGAACAGTCCGGTGCCGTCCAGGCGCCATCCGCGGAATGCGACCGGTCCTGCGAGCGCGGGTGCCGCGAGCGCCACGTGGATGATGCAGAGTGCCACTGCGGCCACCATCACTCTCGTTCTGTTCTCTCTCATCCTGTTCCTCCGGTGCTCCAGCCATCAGGGATACGCCGCGCCGACGGCGCGCCGGGGGCTCCCGGCGGCCGTCGTTACACGGTCGCGTGTGAATTTGGTCGGAGTGCTGCAAGAGGCGGGCCAGCGGAGGCCCGAAAGGTGTCTCAGCGGGCCTTGATGCGCTTCCCGAGCTTGAGAAGCTCGAAGGCGAGCAGATAGACGCCCGCTGCGCCGAGCACGAACAGCCAATCGGTGGCCGTCGGTCCGCGGAACGAAAGGAAGTCGCTGATGAACGGAGCGTAGGCGACCGTTATCGTCAGACCGATCGAGACGAGGATCGACCAGAGAAGCACGCGATTCGTCCAGAACGTGCGGCTGAACAGCGTTCGGAGCTCATAGCGCCGTGAGAGGATGTTGGCGAACTGGCAGTAGCCGATTGTGAGATACGAGACCGTCATCGCTCTCATGTAGAGAGGGGTCCGGGCGGTATCGACGGCGAACGTGATCCCCTCGCGCCACATGAACAGCCCGTAGTTCGCGAAGGCGAGCGCCCCCATCAGGATGGCGAGGAAGATGACCTCGGGCGTTGTCTGCCCGTTGAGAATGTGATCCCCCAGGTTGCGCGGCCGCGCGGTCATGACCTCCTTTGAAGGAGGGTCGAACGTGAGAGAGGTCAGCGGGAGGATCTCCGCGACCAGGTCGATCGCGAGGATCTGGATGGCGAGGATCGCGATCGCCCAGCTCTTCACGGACACGGCGGCGAGTCCCAGAAGAACGATGATCAGCTCGGCCCCGTTGGTTGTCATCGAGGCAAGGACCGTCTTCCTCAGATTCGCATAGATGGTCCTCCCCTCACGCACGGCCTCCACCAGCGTTGGGAAGCTGTCGTCGAGCAGGATGACCTCTGACGCCTCCTTCGCCACATCGGTCCCGATCTTCCCCATCGATACACCGATGTCCGCGCGCTTGAGGGCCGGGGCGTCGTTGACTCCGTCACCGGTCATGGCGACGACCTCGCCCATGTCCTCCAGGATGTTGACGATCCGCAGCTTGTCCTCCGGGCTGACGCGCGAGAAGATGAGCGACGGTGCGTCCTTCATGGCTTCACCAAGCGCGGCATCGTCCATCGTAGCCAGTTCCTCACCGGCGATGACCCGAGGCGGGGCCTCACCATCGGAGAGGCCGATCTTCTCCCCGACCGCCTGCGCGGTGATGGCATGGTCGCCGGTGATGATGAAGGTCCGGATGTTGGCCGCCTTGCAGGCAGCGATCGCCTCGCGCACGCCCTCCTTCGGTGGGTCGATCATCCCAACGAGTCCCAGGAAGGTGACGTCCTTCTCGATCTCATCAAGCACGTAGTCCGCCCCGGATGTCTCGAGCGGACGGTAGGCGATCGCCAGCACGCGGAGCGCCTTCCTCGAGTACTCCTCGTTGATCGCGCGGATCGCCTCGCGGTCCTCCTCGGTCATCGGGACGACCTTGCCGTCCTTGAAGATGCTCTTCGATATGGCGAGGACGCTGTTCGTCGCGCCCTTCATTGCGAGCTGTTCCCTGTCCCCGAACTGCCTCACGGAACTCATCCGCTTCCGCTCGGAGTCGAACGGGAACTCGTGCAGCTCCGGGTTTTCCTCGTCCTCGCTCGGCGAGCGAGTGCCGAGTTTGGTCGACATCGCGACCAGTGCCGCCTCCGTCGGGTCGCCGACGGCGTACCACCCGTCGTGCTCCTCGTCGGGTTCGTGGATCTCCGCGTTCGACGCCATGGTCGCTGCGTCCATGAGGATCTCGATCTCGTCGATCCCCTCGGGTGAGAGTTCCTTTCCACCGTCGTCGAGGATCGTCCCCTCGGGCACATAGCCCGTGCCTGTGAGTTCGAAGTGCCGTCCGTTGAACCAGACGGTGATCGCCGTCATCTCGTTCTTCGTGAGAGTCCCCGTCTTGTCCGTGCAGATGACGGTCGAACCGAGAGTCTCGACGGACGGGAGGCTCTTGACGACGGCGTTTCGCTCGGCGAGACGCTTGCTCGTCGAGGAGAGCGCAACGGTGACCTGCGCGGGGAGCGCCTGGGGCACCATGGCGACTGCGATGCCCAGAGCGAGGACCATGCTCGTCATGAGACTGAAGCCCTGCCAGAGTGCGACCCCGAAGAGCGCGGCGCTGATGATGATCACAATGACGGTGAGGCGATTGGCAAGCGAACCCAGTTCCCTCTCAAGTGGGGACTTCGTCTCGCGCGTGCTCTGCGTCATGTTCGCGATCTTGCCCATCTCGGTGCTCATGCCCGTGCGGACGACGAGGCCGGTCGCCGTACCGGACGCGACCGTCGTGCCCAGATAGGCCATGTTGTCGCGATCGGCGAGCACACACTCCTCGGGCATGGCGTTGGTCTGTTTCCCCTGGGGCGTCGACTCGCCGGTCAACGAGAAGTCGTTCGAACGGAGATTGAAGGACTCGATGATCCGGATGTCCGCCGGGATCTTGTCGCCCTCTTCGATCTGGACGATGTCACCCGGAACGAGCTTGCTCTGCGACTGCTCCGTGAGCTCGCCGTTGACGAGGACGCGAGCGGGCGAGCGGATGAGGTTCTGCAGGCTCTCGACGATCTTCCCCGCCTTGTACTCCTGGACGAACCCGATGACGGCATTGACGGCCACGATGACCAGCATGACGGTCGCGTCGCGGTAGCTGCCGATGGCGAAGGAGATCGCCGCCGCGACCAAGAGCACGATCACGAGCACGTCCCTGAACTGCCGGAGGAGCACCAGCGCGCGGGAGACGCGGAACCCGCCGGTGAGCTCGTTCGGTCCGTGCTCCTGCCGGCGCTTGTCCGCCTCCTCGCGAGAGAGTCCCTTCACGCTGGTTCCCAGCGCGGAGAGTGCTTCCTCCACCGTCATCCTGTAGAAGTCGTGACCCTGCATTCGTCTCCGTCCTGTTGGCGAGTCCGATTTGCGCATGAGTGCCGCATTCGCGGCTGATGCGGGAGACCCGGTGCGTCATCGGCCATGAGTCCGCACCGGGTCACTAGAATGTCTAGCTGTTCGGATGCTCGAAGTCAAGCCCGGGTCCGTAGTCGGGACATCTGTTCGCACGCAGGCGGGCCGGGAGGCGTACGAGTCCTCTAGTACGCATAGTGTACGATGAGCTTCGGTCGCCAGGACGCCTCTTCGTGTTCGCGGGAGGCGAACGAGAATCGCGTCGCCGTAACGTCCTCACTGGTATCGATCGTAAGACCGTGATTGACGGCATGACCGCTGAGCCAGTCCTGCACCGCTCCCGTGACGACGATGTCGTAGACGGGAGGCGAGAAGGATGCCACTGCATAGGAAGCGCCTTCGATGAACGGGGCGTTGGCCCACGTCACCTGCATCTCCTCCCATGTCGTCGAGTTGCGCGCCACAAGGGTCGGGATGGCCTCTTCGCCGCTCCCCTCCCACGTGTTCGTCAGACGGAGCGTACACGCCTCGGCGACCGCGGTCGCCGGGAGTCCGTTCAGGTCGAAGCAGATGAGGAAACGGAAGTGCCAGGACGGGCTGTTGAACAGATCGAGCGTCGGCCACATCCCCAGTGCCGTGTCCGGAATGTCCATGCGCACCGTGGCGTCGGATACGGCGTCGAGCGTGACCGAACCGAGCAGCAGCAGCGTGACGTTGATCTCCTCATCGTCCTCATCGAGGTAGAGCGGCGTGGTGTACGGGCGGTATCCGCTCAGCGTGACCGTCAGGTTCTCGGAGTTCCGTGGGACGTTCCAGAACTCGTATGTTCCGTCGGCCCCGGTCATCTTGGTACGCCCGTCGAGATCGACGAGCGCGCCCTCGATGGGCCCCTGCCCCGGACGTGCCACGACGCCGAAGACGTGCGAGACGCCGACGGCCACGTTCATCTGGATGTCGTGCCTCGTCTGACCCGAGACACTTACGGCGTCGGAGTAGTCTCCGTACCCGCTCGCCTCCGCGTGCACCGAGCGCCAGCCCTCCGTGATGCCGTCCAGGTAGTACGATCCGTCGGTGCCGGTCTCCATCCACTCGGACTCGCACTCGACGACGGCTCCCACCATGATCTGTTGGGTTGCCGAGTCGCGGACGTATCCGTAGATGGCGCCCGTCTCGTTGTTCGTCAGCGCGCATGTCGTGAAGAAGGGGGTGAGTGCGATGATGAGGCAGATCGTCGTCAGCCTCCATCTGCGACCCGTCATCTTCTTCCTCCTGTGAGTGCCGCGATCCTGCTCAGATCTATCGGAACCCGATTCTCCGGGAGAACCTGCTTCGCCACTGACTTGACCGACAGCGCGGTCTCGCTACTTCAGAAGCGTCATCTTTCTCACAGCGGTGTCGGTTCCGGCGTTGAGTCTGGCGAAGTACACGCCGGAAGCCAGATGTTCCCCATTGCGATTCGTGCCGTCCCACACGACCGAGTGCGCTCCGGCCGGCATCGGTTCATCGAGGAGCGTCGTGATCAGCCGGCCGGATACATCGTAGATCCTCAGCGTGGCGTTCTCCGCCCCGGCCGGGACCGTAAAGGCGATGTTCGTGACCGGATTGAAGGGATTCGGGTGGTTCTGCGAAATCGCGAGCCGCCCAAGGACGACGTCGTCGCCGACGCCCGTCGTCTCGTCGAACCACGACAGCACGCGGGCGATGAGCGTGCGCTGGTTGCTCGGGTATGCGTTCGCCACCTTCACGGCCTCGAACGGGAACGATGTGAACACCACCTTGTGTCCGTCTTCCTCCACACGCAGTCCCCGCTCGACACCCGAGCCCATGAAAATGGGAATGGCGGGTGATGCTGTCACGACCGCGTCACTGAGACTCGGCGGAAACGGTCCCGCCAGTAGTCCGAGCGACATGTCGGCCGAGACCGGGTCGCCCGGCATACCGTTGATGACGAAGCAACTGCAGTCGGGCGTCCATGAGTCGATGTGCAGATAGTCCGTGATGAACTCGTTCGTCGTGCTCCGGCTGGAGAGATACGCCATGCTTGTCAGGAAGAGGTTCCCTCCCGCATCGAGATAGGTCATGAGATTCTGTTCATCCGCGGTCGCGATCCCGGTTGCATCGCCGTCGGCCGTCGTCCAGAGGACGGTCCAGTGTGATGCCAGGACCTCCGGCGACGGACGCCCGAGCACGGATGTGTCCCACGTTCTCACGGCATAGCCTGTGTCGGCGAGCGCAGTCTCCATGTAGCTCTCATAGGATGCGCCGTCGTCGTCATCGACGAGCAGGACTGACGGGAGTCCGACGAACGTCCCGAACGAGACTCGCTGCGTGGCGGAGCCGTCACCGTAGCTCTCCGCCGTGAGCGTCGAGAGCGCCATGCCGGTCGTCGTACCGATGGTGTCGGTCAGCCGCACTTCGATCGGGAGGACCTCTCCCGCCGACATCGTAACGGTCGAGGGGAAGGCCTTCCACTCACCGCCGTCGATACTGTACCGGGCGGGCCAGTCACTGGGAGCGACTCCGGCCGGCAGTTCGTCCTGGGCGATGCTGATCGTGACCTGGTCGCTGACCGTTCCGTAGTTGTGAAGCGTCATCGGGTAGATGATCGAGGTCCCGGGGTCGATCTCGGCTGCGAGCGCCGGAGCGTCGGTGTCGAGACCGTAGGCGACGAGCATGAAGTCGAACGTCATCAGGGAGCCTGATGCGCTGATATCGAAGAAGGACGCCTGCGAGTCGGTACGGTCCCACCAGGCCGTGTTCGGGTCCGAGGTCGGAGTGCAGTCGGTGTAGTAAGGCGCCGCGTAGAGGTCGGAGCTGTCGCCGGAGTTCCGGTTGTTCTCGAGGTCCCAGTCGCCGTCGGCCTGGACGAGCGTGACGAGGTAGTGCAGGTCCGGCGTCTGCTGCTGGTTGCTGTTGTTTCCCTCGGTGTCGATGTGCCAGATGGCGAGTCCGTTGTCGGGCAGCCCCGCGTCTCGGCCGGTCGCCTGTCGGTTCTCGACCAGATAGAACTCGTTCGGGTGGTCAACCCGCTGGAAGCGGTACATCTCGTTGCCGTCGACCGAGACCGGGAGGTCGGTGGCCGGGTCCCAGAGCTCCGTGACGTCCGCCCAGCCGGCGTCCATCTTGAAGTAGGCGCACGGCTCGTTGGGGTTCGTCCCGAAGCAGCCGCCGCACATCAGGCAGAACGCTCCGACGCCCTGAGAGTCACCGTCGTAGTCGTACAGGTCGGGCCATCCCATGAGCATGTGGCCGTTCTCGTGGCAGAACGTACCGAGCGACAGGGCGCTGCCTGCATTCGTGATCTGGTAGCGCTCCGTGTGCACGCCGTCGGCATACCACTGGAGCCACCCCGCGTGCGGCCAGAGACCCTCGGCCCAGCTGTTCCACGTGTTGCCCGCGTAGAAGCAGTTGACCGCGTCGACGACGCCGTCGCCGTTGGAGTCGTACTGGCTGAAGTCGAATCCGGATGCGTCAAGATCATCGAGCGCTGCTGCGATCAGCTCCTGCGCACGCTGGCCGTACCCGACCGACGGGTTGCAGTAGTACGCCTTGGTGTTCGGCGCGCGGAAGTAGGCGTCCGGGACGAAGTTCGTGTATGTGAGGTTTCCCTCCGAGACATCGTAGTAATAGTCGCGCACCGACCCGTTGTTCCCGTAGCCCGCGTACCCCTCCTTGTTGCAGTAGTCGTCGAAGTTCGCAACAGGAATGGTCGCCACGTCGTCGGAGAAATCGATGATGAGCGTGATGCCGACGACATCGCCCGTCGTCGTGCCGGAACGGTCGCCGCGAGGAGGAGCTGCGAACGTGGCGAGCTGGCGCCGGACGAAATCATCACGGGAACGGCGGGCCGTGTTGGCAGCCGCATCCTTCGGGATGCTCAGGTGCCTCTCGAGTCCTGCGGGCGGCTGCTCTCCGGCCGGGACGCCGGTTGAGACAAGCTCGTTTCCATCGGCAGACAGCGTGGCGAAGCAGAGGAAGCCCGTGTTGTGATCGCGCGTCACGGAGTATCCATCCACTGTCTCTCCGCGCGCGTAGTACTCATCACCCCACACCCGGATCTCCACCGTGGTGCCATCGGGTTGCTGGATCGTTGCAGTCTGCCCGTTCATCGGAGCGGCCAGGGTCACTGCAGCCGTCCCGAAGACGAGGGACACCACCAGAAAGGCCAGTGCGGCCGTGCGCAGTCTGTCTCTCCTGAGATTCTCATTCCTCGTGCGTGTCATCCAAGCCTCCAGACGCGGCGCATAGGTACACAGAACGCTGGCACACAGAACTTCGCGTGAAGCAAGCCAAGTACTCATTTTACCATACTTTAGGTAGATGCGCAAATCGTGCTGGAGTTCCGTGGAACGCGCAGACGCGGCGCGACGTTGGCGCCGGTCACGGCTGCTGAACACAACAAGCCCGGTCCATGAGGATCGGGCTTGCGATTGCTGGTACCCCCGACAGGATTCGAACCTGTGGCCACCGGTTTAGGAAACCGATGCTCTATCCAACTGAGCTACGGGGGCACATTCGATGCTGGCAGACCGAGACCGCCCTCGCGCAGCGAGGGCTTCGCCGTCGCCCTTGCGGCGACAGCCACTATTCCGAGCTGTATTCTATCAGACTGCTGACTTCGTAGTCAGCCAGTTTCTCCCGACCGTTCAGGAAGGTCAGGTCGATGAGGAAGACGACACCGACGATGTCGCCGCCGAGCTTCTTCACGAGCTCGACCGTCGCCTCCGCCGTCCCGCCCGTGGCGAGCAGGTCGTCCACGATCAAGACCTTCTGACCGCGCTCGATAGCGTCCTGGTGCATCTCGAGCGTGTCGGTACCGTACTCGAGCTCGTACTCCGCGCTCACCGCTCCCGCCGGCAGTTTGCCCGGCTTCCGCGCCGGGACGAACCCAGCCTTGAGCAGGTACGCGACGGCCCCGCCGAAGATGAATCCACGGGACTCCATCCCGACGACCACGTCCACTCCCCGTCCCTCGTAGAGCGCCGCCATTTCGTCGACCGATTGGCGGAACCCGTCCGGGTTCTTCGTGAGCGTGGTGATGTCTTTGAACACGATGCCCGGCTTCGGAAAGTCGGGCACATCCCGTATGAGAGACCTGAGGTCCATACGTACTCCTTCTCTGTGACTACGGCAGGTACTCCAGCGGGTCGACCGCCCGGCCCCTGTGTCTGATCTCGAAATGGAGATGCGTTCCCCTCGCATTGCCTGACGAGCCGACGTAGCCGATAGGCTGCGCCTGCGCGACACGATCCTCGAGCTTGACCGCCGCGCGGCTCAGATGGGCGTACAGCGTGATGAGGCGATCACCATGATCGATCATGACGACGGTGCCATACCCCGTCATCCGTCCCGAGAAGACGACCTCCCCAGCTGCCGCCGCAAGGACCCGCTCCTCGCGTCCCCCATCAATATCGACGCCCTTGTGGAACTCCTCGGTGCGACGAGTCGGGTGCGTGCGCGTTCCGAAACCGCTCGTAACCGAGCCACGACCCCGCCCGGCCAGCGGCCAGACGATGGTCACGTCCCCGGGATTCGGCGGTGGTCCGTTGTCCTCGGCCGGAGGTACCTGACGCAGACTCGCGGCTCCCGGGATGAACAGCTCCTGGCCCGGGTAGATCAGGTAGCTCTCAAGCCCGTTGGCCGAGACGACCTCGTGGAGTTCGACGCCGTAGGTCTGTGAGATCCGCCACAGCGTCTCGCCTCTGGAGACGGTGTGCGTCACACCGTCGGACCTCGTGCTCCGTGACGAGGAGCTTGAACCCCCGGCGCGTGTGCCCCGAGTGTTCGAGCTGCCCGAACTCCCGCCGGAGGTCGTCGGCTCGCCGCCACCTCGTGTCGAGGGCAGCGGTGTGCATCCGGATGTGAGCAGACATCCAGCCGCGACAAGCAGGATGATGAGCTGGACGGAACGCGCGCTCACTCCTCCCCGGCTCCGTTCCCGCCCGCGTCTGTTGGCCGTACCCGTCAGCCTGTCCTCCTCGCTCCGTCCCTGCATCTCATGCTCTGACGACGAAGCTCTCGAATTCCCCCGTCGCCTCCGACCAGTCCGACTCGACTCCGCTCACGGAACTCTGCTCCGGTCCGGCTGTAACGCGTTCGAGCAGCAGCTCCAGATTCGCACGCGGACCCTCGGCGACCAGTTCCACAGAACCGTCCGGTCTGTTGCGGACCCACCCCGTGATCTCGAGGCGTGCTGCGCTCTCGCGCGTGAAGTACCTGAAACCGACGCCTTGAACGGTGCCTCTGACGCGCGCGCGGAGTCTCTCATTCACAGTCACGCTCCCGACATTCACAGCCGTGCTCCTGCCACTCACGGTCGCCCCTTCGACATCGAAGACCCCTCCCACGGTGACCTGCGTCCGTTGGCCCTGGACCGACTGGCCAGCTCGAGCGCGAGCTCCGCCGCGGCCTCGGGCGTATCGACGACGAGAACACCGTCGATCTCGCCCCACGCATCGAGGGCGATCACCGGGATGTCCGATCTGCGTGCGACCGCTATCTCAGAGAGAGTACCACCCTCTCCCTTGAGCGCAACCACCGCGTCGCCCGAGAGCACATTGACGATGTTGCGCGCCTGCCCGAGGCCGGTCACGACGGGGATCGTCACAAACTCGTTGGCGTCCTCCGAGCGCTCACCGGGCAATATGCCGACGGTTGTGCCGCCCGCCTCTGCCGCACCACGGGATGCCGCCTCCATGACGCCGCCGAGACCTCCTGAAACAAGAATACCCCCTTGGCGGGCGATGGCTGCGCCAACTCGCTCCGCGTTGGAGGCTGTCTCCGTGTCACAGCGGCCGCCGCCGACCACCGTGATCCTGAGAGGGCGTTCCATCTCCGTGTGCCCTCCTATGGGATGGTCGGGGCGAGAGGATTTGAACCTCCGACCTCACGGTCCCGAACCGTGCGCGCTTACCGGACTGCGCTACGCCCCGACATGAACCTACATGGTAGCAAAGAGCCCCGGGATATGCAAGACCCCTTGAATGGCCGCGAGCACGATCCCGCCCGCGATGAGAATGCCCGCAAGGATCGCCGGTATCGCGAGTCTCGGTCGCACGCCGAAGACATACGCCGCAGCCGCTCCCGTCCAGCCGCCCGTGACCGGCAGAGGGATCGCCACGAACAGGATCAGCCCGAGCGCCTCGTAGCGCTCCACGACTTTGCCGCGCATCCGCGTGCGCGCGAAGAGCCAATCGAAGAACCGGTCGAATGCCTTCCAGCGTCTGAGGTACCTCGCGACGGGGTCGAGCAGGAACACCAGCGGTATCATGGGCAGGAAATTTCCGGCCACACAGATCCAGTAGGCGCGCCAGATCGGCAGGTCGAGTTGAATCACCGCGACCGGCAGTCCGCCTCTGAGCTCGGCGATGGGCAGCATCGAGATCAGGAACGCGATGAGTTCCTTCGGAAGCCCCTGCAGGGCTTCGAGCAGATGTTCGAGCACCTAGTACGCCCCTTCTCTTTCGGGCCCCCATCCCTCGCGTCCCAGGAGCGGAACGAACGAACAGCCTCCCGCCTTCCGCTCGGCCACGACGCCATCGCGCTTGTCGATGATCGTCAGCTGCTGAACCGATGCGGGTCCGACTGGGATGACGAGGATGCCCGGATCCGCCAGTTGCTCAACGAGGCTCTGTGGAACCTCGGGAGAGCCGGCCGTCACGATGATGCGGTCGTACGGCTCGAACTCCTTCCATCCGATCGTGCCGTCCCCGACGCGAACCGAGACGTTGTGGATGTCCAGCTCGTCGAGCAGCTCTCTCGCTCTTCGGGCAAGCGGCTCTATCCGCTCAACACTGAAGACGCGGTCCGCGAGTCCGGCGAGCACGGCCGTCTGATATCCTGAGCCGGTGCCTATCTCGAGCACCTTCTCCACGCCGCTCAGATTCAGCGTCTCAGTCATGACGGCCACCATGTACGGTTGGGATATCGTCTGACCCTCGCCGATGGGGAGCGCGTGATCGCTGTACGCGGATTGCTCCATTCCGCGTCCGACGAACAGGTGGCGCGGCACCTCGCGCATGACCTCGAGCACGCGCTCGTCCGAGACGCCACGGCCCGCGATCTGGCGCGACACCATGTCGCGACGCTGGTCGTCCCAGTTGGTCAAGGCGTCCCCTCCTCGGTCGGGTCGGCCGCGTCCGGAGCGGACGCGGCGCGCGGTTCGGAGCCGGCATCATCTCCGCCGGCGAAGCGCTCGATGAGGCTGTCGAGCCCCCAGCCCTCGAGCGTTGCGAACATGCGATAGTCGGTGAGGTCCAGCTGGACCGGCGTCACCGAAACGTATTCCTTGGCGAGCGTCGTGTAGTCCGTGTTCGGTTCGATCGACCAGGTTTCCTGCTGGCCGCCGATCCAGTAGTATGCCTTGCCGCGCGGATCCGTCTTCTCGACGATCAGATCCTCGTAGACCTGTTTCCCCTGCCTCGTGATCCTGATGCCCTTGATTCTGCCGAGCGGGACGTGGGGCACATTGACATTGAGCAGTGTCGATTCCGGGAGCCCGCGCTCGAGCACGACAGTTGCCACTTCGCGGGCCACCACACCGGCGGCGCGATAGTCGTACGTCCCGTCACCGGGCCGGTCAAGCGAGACGGCGATAGACGGGATGCCGAGAAGCGTGCCTTCCATGGCGGCCGCCACAGTGCCCGAGTACGTCAGGTCATCGCCCATGTTCGGACCGCGATTGATGCCGGAGACCACGAGGTCCGGGCGCTTCGTAAGCAGATTCTTGATGGCGAGCATGACGCAGTCGGTCGGAGTGCCATCGACGCTCACGGTCGAGTCGTCGATGCGCTGCGCTCGCAGCGGAACCTGCAGCGTCAATGAGTGACTGGCTGCGCTCCGTTCCCTGTCGGGTGCTACGATGCTGACGTTCGCGATCTCACTGAGTGCGCCAGCAAGCACTCGGATCCCGGGGGCATCCACGCCGTCGTCGTTGCTGACGAGTATGGTCGGTCTGGTCTCGCTCACGGTCGGCCTATCTCCAGAAGAGGCTTCGCCACACGAGCCTGAGGAAGCGCAGCGTGTCGACGAACTTATTGATATGGCTTATGCCGCCGGTGTAGATCGACTCGATCGGAATGGCGCCGATCGAGAAGCCACGCCTCCCGGCGCGGATGAGGATCTCGGACTCCGTGTCGTATCGCGAGGTCACGAGCTTCATGCCGTCGACGACCGGCGTCCTGATGGCCCGGTACCCGCTCTGGCTGTCAGGGATGTCATGTCCTGCCAGATGCGAGACGACGCGTGACGTCGTCCGGTTCGTCCAGACGCGGAGCGGCGGCATGTCACGGACCGCGTCCATCCGGGAACCGACGACCACATCCAGACCGTTCTGCTCGATCGCATCAAGGAACGCTGGAATGCTGGCCGGGTCGTGCTGTTCGTCACCATCCATTGTGATGACCGTGTCGTACCCCTCTCCAACAGCATACCGGAAGCCGGTCGCGAGTGCAGCGCCCTTGCCGAGGTTCACGGGATGCTCGACGACCACGGCACCCGCGTCCTCAGCGACCCTGGTCGTTTCGTCGGTCGAGCCGTCATTGACGACGAGGATATCGAGGCCGAGATCGAGCGCATGGACCGCACGGATGACGTTCGCCACGTGTGACTCGAGGTTCTTGCAGGGGATGATCACGAGCGTTCTCATACATCTCTCCCGCGGCGCTTACTTCCGTTGCGCTCTCGGAGACCGTGCGACTCGTTGACGGCCTCTCTGGCTCGTTTGTCCGCGCGTCGCCTCGAGCGGCGCTGCCTGCTCTTACGCGAGCGCAGTCGATCCCTGCACTCGACACCCCATGTCGGCCGAAAAGCGAACCACTGTTCGGGGTGCTCGCGGATGCGAGACTCCATGTAGGCGAGGCACTCGTCGACGCACGCGCGGATGTCGGCCTCGGCGTCATCAGTTACGGCTACCTCGATCGGGGCACCGATGGTGAAGTCGTATCGCCCGTCCTCCTGCATCATGCAGAACGTCGGCACGAGCTTCGCGCCGAACTTCCTGCCGAGAACGGCGTGACCATCGGGGGCCAGGAACTCCTGGCCGAAGTACGTTGCGGTGATGCCCTGACCGGTCACGGCGCGGTCGACCGCGATCGCCACCACTGCATTCCTCCTCAGGGCGCGATAGATTCGAGTGACCGATGTCACCGGAACCGGCACGGTTCCCTTGGACATCCGGAGCTCGTCGAAGAACCGGCTCACTCTGGAGTCCTCATGCAGGTCGACGAGAACATTGATCGGGATCCCCGCGATGCCGACGAGGGCCACTGCGAGTTCCCAGTACCCAAGATGGGCGGATACGGAGATGACCGGACCGTCCTTTGTCATCTCCCCGAGTCGCTGCGCGGCTTCCAGACTCCCCGGTGTGAAGATCTTGTCGACGTTGTGTCGCGTCAAATGCGGCAGATGAACGAACTCATACACGAATCGGCCGAAGTTCGCGAAGATGTCCATCCG
>Ga0180435_10001535_pt1 | contig 23994 bp, 20 predicted proteins | sample SS_ome_3_FD_132467 | JGI IMG/M metagenome (GOLD analysis project Ga0180435, IMG submission 132467) | Hypersaline lake sediment archaeal communities from the Salton Sea, California, USA - SS_3_S_1 metaG | ecosystem: Environmental > Aquatic > Non-marine Saline and Alkaline > Hypersaline >... | reverse complement strand
GCGCCCGGCTGGAACAGGGCCTCGTACCCCTGGAGGCGCTTGAAGCGGATCAGCGCGTCGATGATCGCGTTGTCGAACGCGTGCCCGAGGTGCAGGTTGCCGGTGACGTTCGGCGGGGGGATGACGATCGTGAACGGCGGCTTCGGGCTGGCGGGGTCGACGGCGAAGGGCTGCTCGGCCCAGCGCCGCACCCAACGGGCCTCGACCTGGGCCGGGTCGTAGCGCGGGGGTAGCTCGAAGGCTTCGGGGGCGGCGGGTTCGGTCATCGGTGGCTCCCTGGGGCGGGCGCCGGACGCGCCCACGCTGCGTGAGGTGAGGCGCGGACGGGGCGTCGGCCCCGCGGTACCACCGCGGTTCCCCGCGCGAACGGGGCGCTCGTGCCCGTGGCGAACACGGGCTGGGGTTCTACTGCGGCGCGTACGCCGGTTCTTCCCCTGGTGGCGGCGGCACCGCCGACGCCACACGGGCGGCGGCTCGGCCGACGCGCGACGGGCGACGTTCACCCCCTGCGCTGCGGACTCGGGTCTCAGCCTCCGACGCCGCGCGTGGCGGGTGTCGGGCCCGGGCGTCTCTGTCGCGCGGGAAGGGGGCTACTCCTCCCGTGGGGGACAGCCTAACGACGGCCCGCGGGCGCGTCAACCAACGTCAGGCCATCGGCAGCGTCTGCAGCACCTGGATGGAGACCTGGCCGGCCACCCGGCGTGCGGTCTCGCGCAGCGCGAGCGCACTGAAGTCGTCTGGATCCGAGATCACCAACGGCACGCCCGCGTCGCCGCTCTCGCGCAGCCGGCGCGTGATCGGGATCTCTCCGAGCAGCGCCAGGTCCTCCTGCTCCGCGAAGGCGCGCGCGCCGCCCTGGCCGAACAGGAAGTCCTTGCTGCCGTCGGGTAGGGCGTAGTAGCTCATGTTCTCGATGACGCCCAGGAGTGGGACGTGCGTCTTGCGCGCCATGGTCGCCGCGCGCTTGACGTCGAGCAGCGCCACGTCCTGCGGGGTGGTGACGAGCACCATGCCGGTCAGGTTGACGAGCTGCGCCAGCGACAGCTGCACGTCCCCCGTGCCGGGGGGCAGGTCGACGATGAGGTAGTCGAGGTCGCCCCACACCGTCTGCTGCAGCATCTGCGTGAGCGTGCCGTGCAGGATGGGGCCCCTCCAGGTCAACGCCTGGCCGTCCTCCACGAGATTGGCGATCGACAGGATGCGGACGCCGTGGTTCTTGAGCGGCAGGATCCGCTTCTGCTCGTCCGCCATCAGCCGCCGGCCCTCGACGGAGAACATGCGCGCCTGTGACGGACCGTAGATGTCGGCGTCGAGCAGCCCGACGTCCGCGCCATCGAGGGCCAGGCCAGCGGCCAGGTTGGCGGCGATCGTCGACTTTCCCACCCCGCCCTTGCCGGAGCCGACCGCGATCACGTGCTTGACCCCAGGGAGGTTGGCCGTAGCGCTCGGACGGACCTGGGCGCCGAAGCTGAGTTCGACCTCGCCCACGCCGGGCACGCGCGCGAGCGCCGCGCGGACGTCGGACTCGATCTTGGCCTTCATGGGGCAGGCGGGCGTCGTGAGCTGGACCCGCACGACGACCCGATCTCCGTCGATGGCCAACTGCTCGATCATGCCGAGGGAGACGAGGTCCTGCTGCAGCTCCGGGTCGAGTACGGTCGCCAGCGCGTCCATGACGGCGCGTTCGGTGAGTTCCATGCCCCACGCTACCAGCGCCGCGGTCCGCGGGTGGCGCCGAACGCGACGCCGGGACGCCCCGCGGAAGGGTGCCGGGGCGTCCTTGGGCGCCTTGTCCGGCCGCTTCGCCGCTGCGTACCATGGCGAGCATGACCGCTGACGCGTCGACCCTCTCGACGGCCGCGAACGACGCGGAGGTTGCACGGGTCGAGCAGGAGCGGGTCACCGATCCCGTGACCGGGCTACCGGTCATGCGCTATCGCTTCGCCGGCCCCCCGACGCTGCGCCCGGGCATGGTCGCGCCCGCCGGCGCCTGGCGCGTCCTGCGGGTCGAGGAGCGCGACGGCCGGACGACGCTGGACCTCGAGACGGCGGCCGGCGCCGAGCCGCTCGATGGCCACCCCCATGCCGTCGACGACGCCGTCGTCGAGGCGGCCCTGACGACGCTGCGGCTGGCCCGCGCGTGCGGTGCCGTCCACGGCGATCTCGGCCCACGCCGGCTGTGGCGCCGCGGGACGCAGGTGTGGATCGAGGGCTACGGCGTTCGCTGGCGCGCCGACGCGGACGCGCCGCGCGACGCCCGCGACCTCGCCGCCGGCCTGCTGCACCTGCCGGGCACGCGCCTGAGCGCGGCGGGCCGCGCCCGGCTGGAAGCGATCCGCGACAGTGGGGACGTCGACGCGGTGGCGGACCCGCCGCCAGCACCGAGCGTGGCGGTCCCGGCGGCCGCGACCGCCGCCACCGGCGCGCCGCCCATCCCGGACGAGGACGCGGCGGCCATGCGCGTGGTGCGCGGTCCCCCACCGGGCTCCCTCGTACGCCGCGGGGGGACCGGGCTCGCCGCCCTCGTCGCGCGGGTCGCGCAGCAGTGGTGGGCGGGCGGGCCCCGGGCCGGACTCCCCCCCGAGGTGCGCCTCCGCCTGGCGATCGCCCTGCTGATCGCTTCGGCCACCTGGGTCGGGTTGGCGTCCTGGAGCGATCGTGGGCCGCCGAGCAGGCGACCATCCGCGGCCGTCGCCGGCCACGTCGTCGACGTGACGGTGGTGCCGCCCGGCCAGCCGCCCGTCGGCCTGGTCGTCGTCGCCAGCCCGCCGGGCTCGTCCCTGGCGGTCGGTTCCGTCATCGCCAGCGTGCCCGGTAAGGTGTGGCTCGACCTCGCGGGCCGCTGGCGCTTCGAGGCCCGCTTCGGCGAGCGGCGCTCGCCCACCGTCGAGTTGGTCGTCCCGTTCGAACGCGCCCTGCAGCTCGCGTTCCCCACCCCCGCGGCGCCCTGAGCCGCACCGGAGGCCCCATGGCCAGCCTGGTCGTCATCGACTACGGATCGCAGTACACCCGCCTGATCACCCGGCGCCTGCGCGAGCTGCAGGTGTTCTCGGTGATCGAGACGCCCGACGTGACGCCGGCACGCCTGCTTGAACTCGACGCCCGCGGCGTCGTCCTGTCCGGAGGGCCGCAGAGCGTCTACGGCGAGCGGGCGCCGCAGCTGCCCGCCGGCCTGCTGGATGCGGGACTGCCGATCCTGGCCATCTGCTACGGCATGCAGCTGCTCGCGCGGGCCCTCGGCGGCGAGGTCGTGCCCTCCTCCGTTCGGGAGTATGGCAAGGCGGTCCTGTCGAGCTACGGCGGCGCCCTCTTCGACGGGGTCGAGGGCGAGTTCGTCGCCTGGATGAGCCACGGGGACAGCGTCGAGCGGCCGCCGCCCGGCTTCACCGTGACGGCCAGCACATCGGACACGCCGGTGGCCGCGATGGAGGACGTCTCGCGCCACTGGTACGGCCTGCAGTTCCATCCCGAGGTGCGCCACACGCCGAAGGGCCTCTCCCTGCTCGATCGCTTCGTCGACGCGACGGGCGTGACACGCGACTGGACGGCCGCCCACATCGTCGACGCGGCGGTGGCCGACGTCCGGGCGCGGGTGGGCGACGAGCGCGTGCTGCTCGGGATCAGCGGCGGGGTCGACTCGACGACCCTGGGCCTGCTGCTGCACCGCGCGCTGGGGGAGCGGCTGGTGCCGGTCTTCGTCGACACGGGCATGCTGCGCCTCGGCGAGGGCGACGAGGTGGAACGCGCGCTGCGCGGTTTGGGGGTTGCGTTGCGGCGCGTCGACGCGCAGGAGCGCTTCATCGGCGCGCTGGCCGGTGTCGTGGACCCGGAGGAGAAGCGCAAGGCGATCGGTCGGGCCTTCATCGAGGTGTTCGCGGCGGAGGCCCGCCGGTTGCAGGCGGACGGTGGCCGCATCCGCTTCCTGGCTCAGGGGACGCTCTACCCCGACGTGATCGAGTCGGCGGGGGGTCACGGGGCGGCCAACATCAAGTCGCACCACAACGTCGGCGGCTTGCCGGACGATCTCGACTTCGACCTCATCGAGCCCTTCCGCACGCTGTTCAAGGACGAGGTGCGCGAGGTGGCGGAGGCCCTGGGGCTCGCGCCACACCTGCGAGACCGGCACCCGTTCCCCGGCCCAGGACTGGCGATTCGCGTGCTGGGCGAGGTGACGCCCGAGCGTCTCGCCGTCCTGCAGCGGGTGGACGACGTCTTCGTCAGCGCGCTGCGGGAGTTCGATCTCTATCAGGACACCTGGCAGGCGTTGGCGGTACTGACCCCGCTGCGCTCGGTCGGCGTCATGGGAGACGGCCGCACGTACGCCCACACGGTGGCCTTGCGCGCCGTCACCTCGGTCGACGGCATGACGGCCGACTGGGCGCGTCTGCCGCACGAGTTCCTCGCGACCGTGTCGAGCCGCATCGTCAACGCCGTGCCGGAGGTCAACCGCGTGGTGTACGACATCACCTCCAAGCCACCGGGGACGATCGAGTGGGAGTGAGGCGATGACGCGGGCCGCCAGAGCCTGGCTCGTGAAGTCCGAGCCCGACGTGTTCGGATTCGACGATCTCATGCGCGCGCCCGGCCGGACGACGCCGTGGGACGGCGTGCGCAACTACCAGGCGCGCAACTACCTGCGCGACGACATGCGGGTGGGCGACCTCGTGCTCTTCTACCACTCGAACGCCGACCCGCCGGGCGTGGCGGGCCTGGCGGAGGTCGCCAGCGAGCCGTACCCCGACCCGACGCAGTTCGACGCGGCCTGCGACCACCACGACGCCGGGAGCGACCGCTCGGCGCCGCGCTGGTGGCTGGTCGACGTCCGTGCGACCGCGCCGCTCGCACGCCTGGTGACGCTGGCCGAGCTGCGCGCCGACCCCGTGCTCGCCCGGTTGGACCTCCCGCTGCTGCGCCGGGGCAACCGGCTGTCGGTCATGCCGATCCCGGCGGCGGCGGTCGACCGCATCGTGGCCCTGTCGGAGCGCTGAACGCGCCGGTTCCCGGCGTCCGCTGGCCGCAGCCGGGCGTTCGCCGCCGGCGCGTCGCGTCGGCCGTCGAGGTGGTAGCCTCCTGCCCATGCAAGCGCGGCTCGAGCGCATCCTCCATCTCGTCGCGGAAGGGTACGTGCGCACGGCGCACCCGGTCGCCTCGGCGACGGTCGCCGCGCAGCTCGACGTCTCCAGCGCGACGGTGCGCAACGCCTTCGCAGCACTCGAGGATGCCGGCCTGCTGCAGCAGCCGCATGCGTCGGCGGGCCGCATCCCGACGTCGTCGGGCTTCGGCCGCTACGCCCGCGACCTGATCCCACCCGCGCCGATGGCCCCCGCCCTGCTCGAGGCGCTGCGTCGACGCTTCGCCGGCAGCCACGGCGACGGGCTGCTGCAGCAGCTCGCGCAGGCCGCAGCCGAGCTCTCGGGCTACGCGGTCGTCGTCACACTGCCGGCCGACGACCGGCTGCACGCGCTCGAGATCCACCTCACCCCGATCCACGCGCGGGCGCTCATGGCGGTGGTCGTCCTCGAGAATGGCCTGGTCCGTCAGGTGCGCGTCGATGTCGATCCGAACCCCGGGGACGAGGTCCTCGACGACGCCGAACGTCAGTTGCGCCAGTTGACCCTGCCGGTCGCCGCCGTTCCGGCCGCGCTGACGGCGTTGGCGCGCACGGCCGACCCCGAACTCGCCCGCACGCTGCTGTCGATCCGCGCCGCCTGGCCGGCCGTCACCCCCGCGCGCACGGTGACCGCGGGCCTGGCGGGCGTGCTGCAGGAGCCCGAGGCCGAGGATCCCGCGTTCGTCCGCCTGCTCGTCGAACGCGTCGAACGACCAGCGGCCGAGCCACCGCATTCGGCGACCGACCCGGAGGTGGACGCCGATGGCCTGGAGTTGGCCTGGGACGAGACGCTCGCGTTGGTGTCCACGCACTGGCGCTCCGGCGCCGCCGCTGGCGGGCTCACGCTCATCGGTCCGGCACGCCTGCGCTACCGGCCCGCGTTGCAGGTGGTGAGCGGCGTCACGCGCGCGGCGCGCGCGGCAGCGTCCTGACGCGACGACCGACCCCGATCCTTCGACGCCGGTGAGGATTTCACAAGCCCCGGCGCCCGCGAAGCCTACGCTGGACGGCATCGGAGGACGCGATGCCCGCGCGGTCAGCCGCGCCGAAGGGACCCGGGTCCGTCGGTATGATGCGCGCAGTCAGGCGTCGCCGCCCCCAGCGGCCGGCGGCCGGATGGGGGACGATGTTGGCGAACGCGGTCTACGAACGCACCCGGTCGGCGCTGACGGGCCTGTTGCCCCGTCGTGCGGCGACCAGCGTCCTGGACCGTGCGCTACGGCGGCACCGCCGCTCGGCGGACCAGGTCTCCGGCGAGCAGATGGCGCACGTTCTGCTGCAGGGTGTCTACCGCGAACTGCGCGGCGTGGTGCCCGATCCGGGTCTGCGCCGCACTCTGCGGAAGCTCGCGCGCGACGCCCGCGCATGGTCGCTACCGGGCCGCGGTGCAACGCCCAGTGAGGTCGAGGCCGGCCCGGTCCGACCCGATCCGCTGGTCCTCGCGGCCCCGGTCGCCGAACCTCGGCAAGCGTGGGAACCCGACGTGGACGGCTTCGCCACGGCACTCGCCGCCCTCGACGGAGTCCACGGCGTCGGCGTGTTCGACGCCGCCGGGCGGCCGCTCGACGTCCGCGGCGCGCTGCCGGACGCCACGGGACTCGGCGGCCAGGTCGCGGCGGGCGCGGCCCTGATCGAGCGCGACGGCGCGCTCCGCTCCGTCACCATCGACACCCCCGGGGGTCGGCTCGTCGCCATCCCCGTCCCGCCCCGTTGGATCGCTCTGATGGGTACCGTCGAGGTCAACCTTGGCGCCGTGTACGCAGCGCTCGCCGCGCTGGAGGAGGAACGATGAACGCTCGCACCCGTCGACTCGCCCTGAGCGCGCTGCTCGCGCTCGCCCTGGCCGCCTCGGCGTGGGCGCAAGAAGAGGACGCGTTCGTCCAGCGCTACGGCCTCGCCGTCGAGAACCTGCGCCTGGCGGTCGCGGCCATGCCCGCCGACAACGTCACCGCCCGAGAGAGCGTGGATCGCGCCTTCGCCAGCCTGCTGACGCTGTCCCGCGACGCGGCCGGCAGCAGCCTCGTCAACGGGATGCAGCGGGTGTTCGACCGGGCCCGAACCGCGATCGACAACGGCAGCCGCGACGACCTCGCGGTGCAGGCCGCCGTCCTGGAGGGGGCTTTCCAGCGCCTGCTCTACGACGCGGCCCTGCGCGCGGCCATCGATGGTGACCTGCCGCTGGCCCGCGAGCGGCTCCTGCGGATCGCCGACGACGTCGGCTTCACCCCCGTCGATCGCGAGCCGCTGGCGAACCCCGAGCAGCCCACCGCGACGCTGCGCTACCTCGTCGAGGTCGGCGTCGCCGAGGTCGTCACCACGAACCTCGCCGCCGCCCGCGAGCTCGCCGCGAGCGACCTCGGCGGGGCGTACCGCTCGTTCGCGCGCGCTTACGGGGCCTTCCTGCTGGTCCAGGACTCGCCGCGCACGGTCGCCAGCCTGAACCAGGACTTCGTGCAGGCCGCGGTCGCCCTGGTCGGCGGTGAGGTCGAGAGCTTCGAGGCGGCCATCGAGGCCGTCGGAGGCGAGATCGTCGCCATGGGCACGGCCGCCCGCGAGCGGCGTGCGAGCGTGCCCGGCGGAGGCTCGGCGCTGGCGCCGCAACCGATCGTCCTCCCCGGGGTCGACGACGTCGCCGAGGCGCCCGAAGCGGGCGACGAGGCCGAGGCCGACGACACCGCCAGCCTGGTCGAGGCCCTCATCGACGCCGAGGGGGGCGACGCGCCCTTCATCGATATCGCGGCGCTGATCTTCGAGCTCGAGGAGGCGGCCCGCCGCGAACGGTTGGACGCGCTGGAAGGCGAACTGGACGCGGTCGGCATGCCCTTCGCCACCCGCGCCGTGCACGCGGAGCTCCTGCTCGACGCGGGGTTCGAGACCGTCGCCGCGATGCAGGCGGCGGTGACCGCCCACGCTGCCACGGTCGTGGCGGCCGCGCACGTCGGCGACGACGCCCGCGCGCATGCGGCGATCGAGTCCCTGGCCGCCGCATACGAGGCCTGGCTCTCCCCCGTCGTCCGACCCAGCGACCTCAGCGTCGACGACGCCACCCAGGACCTCCTGGATCGCCTCGCCGGGGTGTCTCCGTTGAGGGCCCAAGACGCCGTCGTCCTGGCGGGTCAGATCGACGCCGCGAGCGCGGCGCTCGGCGGCACCGTGACGCCCGCGCTGCAGCGCGGCGCGGCGGAGACCACCGCCGTGTGGGCGGGCACCCTGCGTGACGCGGTCACGCTGGCGCTCGGGCTGTTGGCCCTGGTCCCGCTGTTCCTCCTCAACCTCGCGTTCGGCGGCGGCAACCGGAACTGGCAGGCAATCGGCGTCGCGCTGTTCCTGCTCTGGCTGCCGGCCCTGTTCGAGGGCGTCATCGGCCTCGGCGGGCTGCTGCACACGTACGCGGCCATCGACGGCCTGCTTCCGCTCGCCGCCTACTCGGTGTTCGACAACTCGGTGGCCCAGACGGTCTGGGCCGCGCTGACGCTGCTGGCAGTTCTGTTCGCGATCGCCGGGCTCAGCGGCATCAGCCGTCAGTTCGGGCTCCTGGGTGGTCGCCGCAGGGCGAGAGCGGCGAGCCGTCCCGGCGAGCGCCCGGCCGGGAGCGTCCGGAACACCGAGTCCACGGCGCGGACGGTCGACTGGGACGACGAAGCCTGATGCCACTGGACGGCTGAGCCGAGACCGGACGGATGCCACCCAACGCTCTGTACCAGGCGCTCGTCGAGTCGCTCGAGTCGCAGGTACCGCCCCGCGTGGTCTCGCGCCTGCTACGGGAGGGCCTGGCACCAACCGGCGCCACGGCGGAGACGCTGACCCACGAGGCCGCGGAAGCGATCCTCCGTGGACCCGTCTTCCGCCAGCTCCAGACGACCCGCACCGTCGAGGCCTCGCGCCAGCTGGTCCGCGAGCTCGAGGCCTACCTGAAGGAGGTCGTCCCGCCCACCGTCGGTGCCGCGGCGCCGGCCGACGACGCACCGGCGGCGGGCGCCGCCGGGTCGACCCCCGTCGAGATCGACGCGAACGATCCGCTGCGCATCGCGGTCGCCGAGCTGCAGAGCGCGCTGCGGCCGCTCAACCTCTACTTCAGCTGGCCCGAGGTACGCAAGCTGCGCTCCCTCGTGCAGGTCGCCGAAGACGAGCTGACCGCCGACGGTGATGCCGCCGCCGTCGTCAGCGAAGCCGAGGGGCAGCTGCAGCTGGTCCACCAGAAGCTCGAGGACCAGCTCGTGCTGCAGGCGCGCACCCTCGCCGATCTCGAGTCGGTCCTCGAGGTCGTCTCCCCGCTCGGCACGGCCGGCGTCCGCCGGCTCGCCACGCTCATCGCCGGCGTCCGCGAAGCGCAGCAGCGCCGCACGCTGGTCGAGGCGGAGACCGAACGCGCCGAGAAGCTGGCCCGCGAGCTGCGCAAGCTCGTCGAGTCGACCGTCCTGGACGAGGACGAACCGCTGCCCGACCTCGGGCGTGGCGACGGCCGCCCGCGCGCGCCGACGCTGGTCCCGATCGACGGGCGCGACGCCCCCTCGGACGCCATCGCCGAAACGGGCGGCGAGCCCGCGGTCCAGCCCGTGGGCGACGCCGGCCCCGCGGGCGACTCGGTGCCCGCGGCCGACGCGCGCGACCGCCTCCACGCCCTCGACCTCGAGGGCGAGACGCGCGACCTCGACGCGCTCGTCGCCCGCCACGGCGAGTTGCTGCGGCACGTGCCGGGGCTCGCCGACGCGGTGACCGAGTTGCGGACCGAGCACCACGCTGGCCGCGTCGTGGGGGAGCGCCTCGCGCAGCTGGCGCACGACTGGGTGACCCAGACCGAGGCGCGGCGCCAGGCCCTACGGCACGAGTTCGAGGCCATCCGCGACGAGGTCGAACGGCTGCCCGACGAGGTCGACGCCGTGGACCTCCGGCACGCCCTCACGGTCTCGCTCGATCTCCTCGAGGAGACGCTGCCGGCGGTCGAGGACGTCGCCACCGTCCGCGAGCTGCACGCGACGGCGGTCGCCCACGGCGGGCGCGTCGACCGCGAACGCCGCGAGCGTGCCGCCCGCTGGGACGAGCAGCGGTCGCAGATCGCCGCGGTCCGCGAGCGGCTCGAGATGGCCGCACGCCAGGCGCCCGACGAGCCGCTCCTGCGCCGGGCCCGGGAACGCCTCGATGAAGCGCTGACGGCGCTGCGCGACGACGCCTTCACGGAGGACCAAGGCTCGGCCCTGCTCGAGACGGCGCTCGATGCCGAGGCGGCCTGGCAACGCGCCGTCGCCGAGGCGAGTGGCGACCAATCGGCCCGGCAGGTGGCCCGCGTGCGCGAGCTGAGCGCACGCATGGCGCAGCTGCCCGACATCGCCGGACTCCGCGCCCGAGCCACCGCCGTCAGAGGCGAGGTCGAAGCGCTCGAGGCCGACGGCGCTGCCGACGAGGCGCGCCTCCAGGCGCTGACGCACCTGGTGGCGCAGCTCACCGCGGACGCCCGCACCGCGGTGGCGAACCGCCTCGACGAACTCGCGCGGGACGCGGGTGAACCTGCGCCAGAGGCGCTGCTTCGGGCGCTCCAGGCCGCCGCCAGGCAGCTCGACGAGGGCGCCTTCCCCGATCTCGACGAAGTCGAACGCGAGGTGGCCGCCACCCGCGACGTGCGTCGGTCGGCCCTGCGTCGGCGCTACCTGCGTGCCCGGCAGGAGGCGCAGCGGGCCAGCGACGCCGGCGTCCCGTCCGCGGAGGGCCTGAGGGAACTGATCGCCACCGCGCGCGAGGCGGTCGAGAGGGACGAGGCCGGCGCCGAGGCCGTCGCGGCACTCGAGGCTCGACTGGCCCAGGTGGACGCCGAACTCGCGTCGCGGCTGGCCGGCTTCGACGAACGGCTCGACGCTGCGCTCGGCTCGTTCCACCGGGTAGCGCGCCTGAACAACGACGACGTGGCCGCCGTGCGCCGCGTACTCATGCACCTCGACGACCAGCGCGGCGCGATCGGTCGTGTCTCGCCCGGCCTGCAGGCGCAGCTCTTCGCCTCGCTCGGGGAGGCCGAGGAGACCCTACGGCACCTCGAGGCGGCCCTCGAGGCCACCCGCGCGGTCGCCGACCAACTCGTCAGCGGCGGTCGGCTCGACGACGTCCTCGGGGCGTTCGACGGGCTCTTCGGCGAGCCCACGGGTGCCGGCGAGGCGCCGGCGGCGGCCGAGCCCGGCGGCGTGTCGGACGAGGTGAGGGCGTGGCTCGACGGCTACCTGGGATGCGACGAGGTGGCCGGGGCCGCGCTGTTGGCGCCCGGGGGCGGGCTGCTGGCGGGTCGCGTGCCGGCGGACGTCGATGGCGAGGCCGTGGGCCCCGTGCTGAGCACGACGCTCGCCGCCTGGGCGGCCCTCGGCGAGGGCATGGGCGACGAGGCGCCGGACCTGGCGCGGATCGACGTCGACGGGAGACCGACGTGGCTCGCCCCCCTCGCGGAGCATGGCTGCGCGTTGGTGTGGAGCCGCGGCCTCACGCCGGGCGCCGGCCTCGGCGACCGTCTGCGCGACGACCGCCGTGCGCTGATGCGGATGCTGCGCCGGCCCTCGGGCGGACCCGCCCCGACGTCCGGACCGCCCGAGGGTTGAGCGGTGGACCTCCCGGACCTCGCCGCGACCCGCTCCCTCGCGCGGCGCACGGCGGCCGTCCTCCCGGAGGGGCAACTCCTGGTCGTCTCCGGGCCGTTGGGTGCCGGCAAGACGACGTTCGTGGCCGAACTCGCCGCGGCCCTCGGCAGCGACGCAGAGGTCACCAGCCCGACCTACACCCTGGTCCACGAGTACCCGACGCCCGCCGGCCCGCTGGTGCACGTCGACCTCTACCGGCTCGACGCAGCGGTCGACGTCGCCGCCGCGCTCGACCTCGAGGGGTACCTCGAGCGCGCGCGGGCCGTGGTCGTCGAGTGGGGGGATCGCCTGCTGGTGACCCATCCAGAGGCCTGGCACCTGTGCCTGACGCGCGAGGGAGAGCGGCGCAGCGCCCGTTGGGCTCCGGCGCGGGGACCCACATGACACCGGCGGGCCCGCGACTGGGGCTCGACACCGCCACGCCGTTCCTGTCGCTGGCGCTCTGGTGGCCGGGCACCGGCCGCGTCGCGCGCGCGGCATGGCGCCTCGACCGCCGCCTGGCCGGGGAGTTGGCCGTGCGGATCCAGGGGTTCGTGACCGAACACGGGGTCACGGCCGCCGACCTCGGCGGCATCGGCGTCGGCGTGGGTCCGGGCTCGTACACCGGTGCGCGCGTCGGGGTCGCGTGGGCAACGGCGGCGGCCCGCGCCCTCGGCGTGCCGCTCGTGGGCGGCGACACCCTCGCGGCCCGGGCGGCGGCCTGCATCCGGCCGGGTGGACGCGGCACCGTGGCCACGGAGGCGCGCCGCGGGGAGGCGTGGATCGAGACCTGGCGCGTCGCGATCGACGGCCGCCCGACGGTCGGCGAGGGCCGCCGGCGGGTCGCCACGGCCGATCTGCCGGCCGACGCGGCGGCAAGCCTGGGCAGCGCGCCCGACGCCGCCTTCCACGCAAGCTGGGTGGATGCGCCGGACGCGACGCCGCCGGTCGTTCGCTACGAGGCGGCGACCCACGCGTGAACCGACCGACCGACGGTGCGGGCCGGGGGGTAGGTATACTGCCGCGCGGGGTGCTGGGCACGCCGGTCGACCGCCGCCAACGTGCCCCCCGGATCGTCACCGAACCGCACCGCCGCCGCACCGGGGCGCACCCCGTCGGGAGCTGATGTCTGATGAGATTCTGGCAGGAGATCGGCGTGGACCTCGGGACGGCGACCGTCCTCATCTACGTCAAGGGCAAGGGCATCATGCTCCGCGAGCCGTCGGTGATCGCGATGGTGCGCGACACGAACGAGGTCAAGGCGGTGGGCGACGACGCCTACCGGATGCTCGGGCGCACGCCGGGCAACATCGTCGCCGTGCGACCGATGCGCGACGGCGTGATCGCGGACTACGACCTGACCGAGAAGATGCTCAAGGCGTTCGTCCGCCGCGTCGTGACGGGCGCCGGGCGCTGGTTCAAGCCGAACATCATGGTGTGCGTCCCGTCGGGCGTCACCGAGGTCGAGCGCCGCGCGGTGCTGCAGGCGACCCGCGAGGTCGGCGCGCGCAAGGCCTTCCTCATCGAGGAGCCGCTGGCGGCGGCGATCGGTGCCGGGGTCCGCATCGCGGAGCCCACGGGCTCGATGATCGTCGACATCGGCGGCGGGACGACCGACGTCGCCATCATCAGCCTCGGCGGCATCGTCGTCTCCGAATCGCTGCGCATCGCCGGCAACGAGTTCGACGAGGCGATCATCCGCCACATCCGCCACAAGGAGAACCTGCTCATCGGTGACCGCACGGCCGAGGAAGTGAAGATGAAGGTCGGCGCGGCCGTCGTGGCCCGCCCGGAGGACGTTCGCGAGATCGAGGTGCGCGGGCGCGACCTCATCAACGGTCTGCCGAAGACGATCCGCGTCACGACCGAGGACACCGTCGAGGCCCTGAAGGAGCCCGTCCAGAAGATCGCCGACGGCGTCCGCCGGGTGCTCGAGATGGCGCCCCCGGAGCTCGTGTCGGACGTCATCGACCGCGGCATCATCATGACGGGCGGCGGCTCGCTGCTGAAAAACTTCGACGAGCTTCTGCGGCAGAGCACGGGGATCCCCGTGTCGGTGGCCGAGAACCCGATGGACTGCGTCGCGCTCGGCACCGGGCAGGCGCTGGACATGATCCCCGTCCTGCAGGACGCCCTCATATCGGACACCTTCCTGCGGCGATGAGGCGCCGGCGGCCGGGGCGCGCGCTCGGCCTGGTCCTGGTCGTCGCCGCCCTGCTGGCGGCCCCGGCGTGGGGTCAGACGCCCCCCGCTTGGCCCTCGTTTCCGCTCGACGAACTCGTTCCCGGGACCGTCGGCTACGGTCTGACGGAGGGTCCGCGGGGCGTCGAGCGCTTCGCTGTCGAGGTCATCGCGCGCCAGGAGGGGTTCGGGCTCGGGTTCCCACTGGTCCTCGTGCGGGCATCCGGACCCTTGATCGAAGCGGCCGGCGGCGTCGCCGCCGGCATGAGCGGCAGCCCCGTCGTGCTGCCGTTCGGCGCGGGCGAGGCGCTGCTGGGGGCCATCGGCTACACCTTCGTGGACACGCCGGGCGGGCTCGCGCTGGTCACGCCGATCGACGCCATGCGCGCGCAGGGGTGGCCCGACGGCGACACCCTCGCCCGCGGCGACCCGCGGGCGGGATCCAGCGCGCACGCCCTGGACGCGCTGCGCGCTGCGGGCATCGTGCCGATCGCGACGCCCGTGCTCGTCGCCGGCCTCGGCGAGCGCGCGCTCGGGCTCCTGCAAGACGAGCTGTCGGCCGCCTCCTTCGACGCGGTCCAGGTGCTTCCCGGCGGGGGATCCGGGGCGGAGGTCGCGGGAACGCTCGTCCCCGGGTCGGCCATCGCCATCGGCTGGGTGCGCGGCGACGTGACCGTCAGTGCCGTCGGGACCCTGACCGAGCTCGCTGGGGACCGCTGGCTCGGCTTCGGCCACCCGCTGCTCGGCACCGGCGCGGTCGACTGGCCGCTGCTGGCGGCGCGCGTCACCGCCCTGGTCCCGCGGCGAAGCGTGCCCTTCAAGCTGGCCGACGCCGGCGACGCCATCCTCGGGCGCCTGGAGCAAGATCGCCTCGCCGCGGTCGGCGGAACCCTGGCCGAGGCCCCCGAGCTGCTGCCCGTCACGCTGACCGTCGCCGCCACGAACGCGGCAGGCGCCGAGGAACGAACCACCCTGCGCTTCGAGGTCGTCCGCGATCCCGACCTGTGGCCCGCGCTCGTCGCGGTCTCGACGCTGGAGGCGCTGGAGCGCGTCCGTGGGCGGACGGGCGGCGGGACGGCGACCGTCCACTGGGACGTCGGTCTGCGCGCCGGGCCCGGGCTGCGCCTCTCCGAGACGGTCGTGCACGCGACCGACGTGGCCACCGCCGCGGCACGGCTCACCGGTGCGCCGCTGACGCTGCTGGCGCGCAACCCCTTCGAGGACCCGCAGGTGACGCGGGTCTCCCTCCTGATGCGGGTCGAGGAGCAACGCCGCGACGTCGAGGTCCGCCAGGTGATCGCGGAGGCCGGGGAACCCGTGGCCGGGACGGTCGTCCCTCTCTACCTGCGGCTGCAGCCGTGGCGCCGCGCGGGCGAAGTGCTCGGTCTGGACGTCGCCTGGCCGGAGCACCTCGACGGACGCGTCGAACTCGTCGTCCGCGGAGCGACCTGGCCACGCGAGGAGGGCGCCGACGAGCCCCCCGACCCCGACGACGCGCCACTGACGTTCGACGAGCTGCTCGCGTTCCTGCGTGAGCGCCCGCGGGGCGGCGATCTGGTGGTCGAGGCGCGCGCCGACGGCGGCCCATGGGAGCTGCTCGACCGCGTGGCCGTCGAGGGGTTCGCCACCGGGCGCGTCCAGTTGATGCTCGACGTGGCCGCGCCCGCCGAAGACGAGGACCGGCAGGAGGATGAGGGACCATGACCGAGCCGAAGCCCATGACGAATGCGGAGGCGCGCGACCTGCTGCCCGCCCGCGCCGACGGCCCCGCGGTGACGATCCGCCGGCTGTGGGACGCTTCGGCGACCGGCGAGGCGGCGGCCGACGCCGCGGTCGTGCTCGCGCGCCTCGACGCGGACGCCTGGGCGCGCTGGCGCGGCACGGGGATCGGCGCCGTGGTCGCGCCAGTCGCGGACGTCGACGCCCTGGCGGACGTGCGGGCGAACGACCCCGCGCGCTGGGCGGTCACCGACACGCGCCTGGCCCTCGCGCGCCTGTCGCGCCGGCTCGACGCGCGCCCGCCGATCGCGGACGTCGGCGTCCACGCGTCGGCCGTCGTCGATCCCAGCGCACGGCTCGGCGCCCGCGTCGCAGTGGGGCCGCTCGCGGTCGTAGGCCCCGACGCGGTGGTCGAGGACGACGTGGTCATCGCGGCGGGCGCGTTCGTCGGCGCGCGTGCGCGTGTGGGCGCCGGAAGCGTTCTGCGCGAGCGGGTGGTCATCGAAGACGGCGTCGTCGTCGGACGCCGCTGTTGGCTGCAGGCGGGCGCCGTGATCGGCGGCGACGGCTTCGGCTTCGCGCCCGGGCCGCGCGGCGCCGAACGGATCCACCACCTGGGCACCGTCGTGCTGGGGGACGACGTCGAGGTGGGTGCGAACGCCTGCGTCGACCGCGCCACCCTCGGCGCCACCGTGATCGGACCTCGGAGCAAGATCGACAACCTCGTGCAGATCGGGCACAACGTCCGCATCGGCACCGACGTGCTCGTCGCCGGCCAAACCGGCATCGCCGGCTCGACGACCATCGGCGACCGGGTGGTCATCGGCGGCGCCGCTGGCGTCTCCGATCACGTCGAGATCGGTGACGACGCCCGCATCGCCGGCGGCGCCGGCGTCACCAAGAACGTGCCCGCCGGGGACACGTGGGGCGGCTACCCCGCCCAGCCCGTACGGCGCTGGATCCGCGAGCGCTACCTCATCGGCCGACTCGAGGCGATCTGGGCCTTCGTGAAGGGCCGCACTTGACGCGGCCCCTCGAGGGCACCGGCATCCACGGGGGTCGGCGGTCGCGCGTGTGGCTGCACCGCGAGCCCGGTCCGCTGCGCTTCCGCGTCGGCGGCACCACCGTCGTCGCCGACGTCGCGCACGTCGTCGACACGCAGCGCTGCACGGTGCTCGGTGCGGACGGCGCGCGGGTGGCCGTCGTCGAGCACCTGCTCGCCGCGTGCCACGCCCTCGCGTTCTGGTCGGGGCTGCTCATCGAGGTCGACGGCGACGAGTTGCCGATCCTCGACGGATCGGCGGCCCCGTGGCGCGAGGCGTTGGCGGTGCTGGGGCCGCCGCCACCGGTTCCGACGCCCTGGCCGGTCTCGCGGGACGTGCGCTGGCGCTCCGGCGGGAACGCGGTCGAGAGCGAGGTCGACATCGTGCCGGGCGAGGCGCTGCTCGAGGTGTCGATCGACTTCGCGCATCCGGCGATCGGACGGCAACGCTGGTTGGGGCGACGGGCCGACTACCCGTCCCTGTTGTCGGCGCGCACCTTCGGCTTCGCGCGCGAGCTCGCTGCGCTGCAAGCGCGCGGCCTGGCGGAGGGTGCCCGGCCGGGCAGTGGTATCCTCTTCACGGACGAGGGAACCTCGGGCCCGCTGCGTACACCGGACGAGCCCGTCCGCCACAAGGCGCTGGACGCCATCGGCGACCTCACCCTGCTCGGGCGCCCGCTCGGCGGCCGCGTGCGGATCCACCGCGGGTCACACCGCGCCCACATCGACGCCATGCGCCACTTCCTCGCCACCCACCCCCCACGCCCCCAGGAACCCGCGGCGTGAACCCGCCGCTGCGCGTGGCCGTGGTCGGCGCCGGTGTCATGGGGCGCCACCACGCGAACGTCTACCGCCTGCTGCCCGACGTCGAGCTCGTCGGTCTCGTCGAACCGGACGCGCGGCGCCGCCAGGAGGCGGAACAGCAGTTCGGCTGTCCGGTGCACGCCGACACCGAGACGCTGCTGGCGTCGACGCGTTTCGATGCCGCCAGCCTGGCCGCGCCGACGACCGTGCACCACACGATCACGGAGCGCCTGCTCGCGGCCGGCATTCACGTGCTGGTCGAGAAGCCGGTGGCGACCCGGGTCGACGACGCGCAACGGCTCGCCGCGATGTCGCGCGACCGGGGCCTGGTGCTGCAGGTCGGACACATCACGCGCTTCTTCAGGGCGATCGAACGCCTGCGGGCCGAGGTGGGCCGGCCCTACCTCATCGAGGCGCGCCGCCTGACGCCCAACGGCCGCATCCAGGACGTCGGCGTCGTCCTCGACCTGATGATCCACGACATCGACATCGTGCTCGGCCTGGTGCGGCAGCCGGTCGTCGACGTCGCCGTGGCCGCCCACACCGTCGGCCAGGGCCACCACGAGGACGTGTGCGCCGCTCAGGTGCGCTTTGCCGACGGTTGCGTGGCACGCTTCCTGGCGAGCCGCGTGGCGCCCGATGCCGAGCGCAGCCTGGTCGTCGCGGACGCGCAGCGCACCTTCCGCCTCGACTTCGCGAAGGACCCGCACACCGAGATGACGGTGTACCGACCGGCGCCGGCCGAGGTCACCGAACGCCACGTGGATGGCGACGACGCCGCGCACGAGGACGACCTCGCCGCGGGCGCCGGCGGCATCGCGAGCCACATCCTCGTGGACCGCCACGTCGTGTTCGAGGACAACCCCCTCAAGAAGCAGCTGGCGCACTTCATCACGCGGATCCGCGGCGGCGCCGACCCGATCGGTACGCTCGAGGACGACATCCGCTCCCTGTCGCTGGCGCAGGAGTTGCTCGTCAGGCTCGAGCGGCAGGGCAGCCCACGGGTGGCGCACGTCGCCGGGCCCGCCCGCTGAGGTGGGCGGGTGCGCCCCCTTGGGCGGGCCCGCCCAAGGGGGCGTTACACTCGGCGCCATGGCCGACGTCCGCGCGATCCTCCCCCACCGCTACCCGTTCCTCATGGTCGACGCCTTCGTGTCGCAGGACGGCGACGCCTTCGAGTGCGTCAAGCACGTGAGCTTCAACGAACCCTGGGCGGTCGGGCACTTCCCGCAGGAGCCGCTCATGCCCGGAGTCCTCATCGTCGAGGCACTGGCGCAGGCCGCCGCCGTCGGCCTGCACGTCCGCGAAGGCCGCGACGAGGCCCGCGTCGGCTACCTCGCGACGATCGAGCGCGCCCGCTTCCGCCGCAAGGTCGTCCCGGGCGACACGTTGCGCCTCACGGGGACGATCACCCGCTTCCGGCGCGGCCTGTGCACGGTCGAGAGCGTCGCCTTCGTCGGCGACGAGGTGGCCGCCGACGCCACGTTGTCGTTCGTCGTGCCGGGCTGAGGAGCGCCGTGTCGGCGGCCGCCCGCATCCACCCCCACGCCGTCGTCGATCCGCGCGCCGCGATCGGCCCCGGGGTCGAGGTCGGTCCCTTCGTCGTGATCGAGGGCGACGTGGAGGTCGGGGCCGGCGCGGTGCTCCTGCCGGGGACCGTGCTGCTGCCGGGCACGCGGATCGGCGCGGAGGCCAGGATCGGCCCGCACGCGGTGATCGGCGGGACCCCGATGGACGCTCGCTTCCGGGGCGAGCCGAGCGGCGTCGACATCGGCGCTCGCACGGTCCTGCGTGAGCACGTCACCGTGCACCGGGCGACGGGCGAGGGCCAACGCACGACGATCGGCGACGACGGTCTGGTGATGGTGGGCGTCCACGTGTCGCACAACGGCCGCGTCGGCGACCGGGTGGTGCTGACGAACGCCGTCCAGCTCGGTGGCCACGTCGAGGTGGGCGACGACGCCGTCCTCGGTGCCGGCGCGTCGCTGCACCAGTTCGTGCGGGTCGGCCGCGGCGCCATGCTGGGCGCGGTGTCCGGCTTCAACCGCGACGTGCTGCCGTTCACCATGGCGCGCGGCAACCCGGCCCGGCACTACCGGCTCAACGCGATCGGCCTGCGGCGCCGCGGCGTGACGGGCGACCGCTACCGCGCGTTGGAGCAGGCCCTGCGGGCGATCCGCCAGCGCGAGGACGAGATCCTGTCTCAGCTGGCGGCGACCTGGCCCGATGTGGCCGAGATGCGCGAGTTCATGGCCGCGTCGCGTCGCGGGACGCTGCGCTTCGTCACCGATCGCCGGGCGGCGTGACGGGCCGCGAGGTCGTCCTCACCAGCAACGGTCCCGGCGAGCTCTACACCTGGGTGCGGCCCGTGCTGGAGGCCTGGCGTCGCGCCGAGCCGGACGCGCGCGTGTCGATCGCGATGGTGCCCTGTCAGTTCGCGAGCGGGGCCGAAACCGACGTCGCCCGCGGTTTCGGCCCCGACCACGTCACCAGCGCCGCGCAGTTCACGGCCGCCGCGGCCCTCGGGCGGGCGCCGGCCGGACTCCGCGGTGGGTCGGGGGCGCTCGTGCTGGCGGTCGGCGGCGGGCCCGCGCACGCGGCGGCGCTGGCGCGCAAGCTGGGGATGCCCGCCTTCCGCTACGCCTTCGTGCCCGACCTGACGCGCGGCATCGAGCGGCTCTTCGTCCCCGACGAGCGCACCCTGCGCCGGGCACGGCGCTGGCGGGCGCCGGCCGCAGGCCGCGGCCGCTGGGCCGATGGCGGGGTGGAGGTCGTCGGCAACCTCGTGGCGGACGCCGTCCGCTCGGAGGACCCGGTCGCGGGACCCGGGCGTCCGCACGTGCTGTTGCTGGCGGGCTCGCGTGACGCCTTCGCCCGCCACCTCATCCCGTTCGTCCTGGCGGTCGCCGACCGGCTGGCACCGCGCTACCCGGACGCGCGCTTCGTGTGGCCCGTGGCCGGTTCGCTCGGCGAAGCGACCGTTCGCGATGGCATCGCCGGCGTGGAGCGGGCGACCCTCGGCGGAATCGCCGCCCGCCGCGAGGGCGACGTCGTGTGGACGCCGGCCGGGGCGCGGGTCGAGGTCGTCGCGGAGAACGAACGCTACGCACACATGCGCTCGGCGGACGTCGCCCTGACGATCCCCGGAACGAACACGCTGGAGTTGGGCATCGCGGGCGTGCCGACGGTCGTGATCCTGCCCCTCAACCGCCCCGAGATCATCCCGCTCGAGGGGCCCGGGCACTGGCTGTCGCTGCTGCCGCTCGTCGGCATCCCGCTCAAGCGGCGCGCCGTGCGGCTGTTCGTCGAGGGCCTACGGGTTCCGGTCTCGCTGCCGAACCGCATCGCCGGCGAGTCCCTGATGGACGAGGTCACCGGCCGGATCGAACCCGGCTCGGTGGCCGAGCGGCTCGCGGAGCTGCTCGATGACCCGGCCGAGCGCGCCCGCCGGCGCGGGCGGCTGGTGGCCACGATGCCGGCGCCGGGTGCCGCCGATCGCCTGGTGGCGCGGCTGCGGGAGCTGGTCCCGCTATCAGGGCCGGAACGATGACGCGCGGCGTCGGCGCGCCGGAGTCGCACGACCGCGCCTCCCGGCGCGACCCTCAGGCGTCACCCCGCGGCGCCCCACGGGAACCACGGGCCCCGCGGGCCCCGCTGCTGCGGCCGAGCGGCGGCTGGGCGGTGGTCGCGATCGCGGCGGCCGTGATCGGCGCCGGGCTGCGGGTGGCGCTGGTGCCGCTGTTCATCACGCCGCTCGTCGACCGCGTGCTGGTCGAGGGAGGGCTGAGCGAGCTGCCCGCCGTCCTGTGGGTCGGGGCGTGGTTGACCGTGACCGGCTCGCTGCTCCTGTTCCTCCAGGACCTGGCGTTCGGTCGTGCCGCCGCACACCGCTCGCGCGTGTGGCGCGCCAGGCTCCACGACGCCCTGCTGTGGCGGCCGCCCGCGGCCAGCGGCGGCGCCACCAGCGGCGGCCTGGCGACACGCGTCGTCAGCGACTTGCGCGAGGTGGAGACCTACGTGATGTACGGCCTCGGTTCGCTCGTCATCGAGAGCGCGACGCTGGTGACGATCCTGGCGCTGCTGGCATGGACCGACGCGGTCGCGACCGCCGGGCTCTTCGTGCTGGCGCTACCCGCCATCCTGGCGACCCGCGCCATCGGCCGCGCGGTGGAGACCGCGACCCGCCGGCATCAGGACACGATCGAACGGCTCGGCGCGCGGCTGCAGGAGCACACGCGACACCGCGAGACGCTGAGGGCGTTCGACGCCTTCGGCTTCGCCGCGCGCCGCTTCACGCCTTCCAACCACGAGGTGGAGGCGGCCATGGCGGCGCGCGTGCGCTGGGCGGCCCTGCCGGCACCGGTGTCGCAGCTGCTCGTGTTCGTGGCGATCGGCGGCCTGGTCGCCTGGTTGGCCCAGGGCGTCGTCGCGGGTCGCACCACCACCGGCGAGCTGGTCGGCTTCGTCACCCTGGTCGCCCTCCTCGGGACGCCGGCGCAGCTGCTGCCCAAGGCGCTGGCGATGTGGCAGCAGGCGCGGGCGGCGGCTTTCCGGCTGCGTGCGCTCGACGAGCAGCGCCCGGCGTGGTCACGGCGCGGCGACCTCGTCGGGGCGGCCGAGGCCGGCCTCCGCTCCGACGGCCTGGTGGTCGGCTTCGACGCCGGCCCGACCCTGCGCGCGGACGACGTCGTCGTCGAGGGGCCCGGCCTGGTCGCCGTCGTCGGGCCCAGCGGCACCGGCAAGACCAGCTGGCTGCGTACCGTCCTGGGGCTGCTGCCGGCGCGCGCGGGCCGCCTGCGGGTGGCGGGCGTCGTCGTGGACGCGGCCGGGGTGGCCGACGAGTCCGCGCTGCGCGCCCGCGTCGCCTACGTCCCTCAGGGGTCGGCGCTGCTGTCGGGCTCGCTGCGCGACAACCTGACGCTCGGCCGCGAGATCGAGGACGGCGCCCTGTGGACGGCACTGCACGACGTCGGCCTCGCCGCGGCGCTCGCTGCGCTGCCCCAGGGGCTAGACGCGCCGCTGGCGGAGGACGGGCAGGGACTATCGGGCGGCCAGCAGCAGCGGCTGGCCATCGCCCGAGCGCTGGCGGGAGGACCGCGGGTGCTCCTCCTCGACGAGCCCACCTCGGCCCTCGATGGCGCGGCCGAGGCGGACCTGATCGATCTGCTGCGTCGGCTCGCGGACGAGCGGTTGGTCGTCGTGGTCAGCCACCGGCAGATCGTCGTGGACGCGGCCGATCGGGTCTTCGTCGCAGGTGACGGACGCCTGGAGGAGCGCGCGTGAGCCGCGACCTGTACGACGACCCGGAGCTGTACGACGCGCTGCACGCCGGGTACCGCGACGACCTCGCCTTCTACCGCGGCCTGGCCGACGACCACGGCGGCCCCGTGGTCGAGCTCGGCGCCGGCAGCGGCCGCGTCACCCTCGCCCTGGCGCTGGCCGGGCACGCCGTCTTGGCGGTCGAGCCCGCCCCCGCCATGCGCGCGCGCGGCGCCGCGCGCCTCGCCGCCGCTGGGTGCGGCGAGCGGGTCACCTGGGTCGACGCCGACATGCGCGGCCTCGACCTCGGGGTCAGCGTGCCGCTGGTCATCGCGCCCTTCCACGCGCTGATGCACCCGCCGACCCTCGAGGACCAGGACGCCGCCCTGCGGGCGGCGCACCGCCACCTGGGCACCGGCGGCGTCTTCGCGACCGACGTGTTCGTGCCGCGGTTCGGCGCGGACGGCGCGGACGGTGCCGCCGCGGCCGTGCGGGCCGAGCACCTCGGCGACGGGGACCTGTTCCTGTGGCAGACCCACGACGCCGCCAACCAGGTGGTGGTGACCGAGCACCGCTGGGACCGCGTGGCGGAGGACGGCACGGTGTTGCGCCAGCGTGCGACCCTGCGCCAACGCTACTTCCACCGCTTCGAGCTGGAGCGCGCCCTGCGGGCCGCCGGTTTCACCCGCGTCCGGACCTTCGGCGGCTTCGGGCGGGCGCCGGTCACGGCGGCGGCCAGCAGCTGGGTCTACCTGGCGCACGTCTGATCCGCGTCGCGCGGTGCCGCGCCCCGCAGTTCCGCGCCGCGCGAGCCGCCGATCAGCTCGCCAGCACCGCCATCGCCGCCGCCACGGCCGCCCCGTGCGGCACGGACACCGCCGCGTCGCGCCAGGCATCCTCGAGCGCCGCCGCCAGGACGACGGCGTCGTAGTCGTCGCCGTACCCCAGGACGGACGGGCGGATCAGCCGCGCCGCGAGGTGGTCCTGGCCGCCCGCGATGCGCACGCCGCGCGCGGCCAACGCGCCCACCACGGCGGGGGCGGAGAGGCCGTCGGGGGTCGTCATCGCCGCGACCGCCGGGCTCGGGCGCTCGGCGAACGGCTCGGCCCCCAGCACCGCCCCCGCCGCGAGCAGCGCGCGGTTGCGTCGCTCGAGCGCGTCGCGGCGCGCCGCCAAGCCCTCGGCGAGCAGGCCGCCGAGGGCCACCTCGGCCGCGAGCACGAGCGAGGTGGCGGGCGTGGTGCCGCTGTCGCCCGACCGCTGCCGCGGGCGCTCTCGGTGGAGGT
>Ga0180435_10001534_pt1 | contig 24006 bp, 19 predicted proteins | sample SS_ome_3_FD_132467 | JGI IMG/M metagenome (GOLD analysis project Ga0180435, IMG submission 132467) | Hypersaline lake sediment archaeal communities from the Salton Sea, California, USA - SS_3_S_1 metaG | ecosystem: Environmental > Aquatic > Non-marine Saline and Alkaline > Hypersaline >... | reverse complement strand
TGAAATAGCACAGGTAAAGATATTCCTGGGAGACGCGGGTGTCGCCGCCGGTTACTACCGGGCTGACTTTGACGACCGGGCCTGGTCCACCGTTAGCGTTCCGTGCAACTTCGATCCCCTGGGTCCCGGCATGGACGAATACCTCGGCACCTGCTGGTTTCGCCGTAACTTCACCGTACCGGCCGAATGGCGGGGCCGACGGGTGGTCCTCCATTTCGAGGGTGTCAACAACCAGTCGCAGGTATGGATCAACGGCCGCCGCGCCGGCCGCACTGTCGATCCCTGGTTTCCCCACGATTTCAGCGTCCATCACTTGCTTAGATACGGCGAAAACAACGTCATTGCCATCAGCGTCAACAACGAAGATCCCGTCTGTGCCCTGCCCACCGGTTTCGGGTGGCGTTCCGAGGGCGGCATCCTCCGCCCCCTCGACTTGCGGGCTTCGGACTGGCTCTACATGGAGCACGTTGCCATTACCGCCGAACCCCAAGAGGACTCTGGCCGGCTCGCTCTCGAAGTCATCGCCGTCAACGAATTCGACCATGACGTCGTCGCCCGGGTGAAAACCCAGATACTCAACGAAAAGGGCGCCGTCCTGAAGACCTTTCTTACCGAAGCGGTCACCCTCCGTCGCGACGAACGCAATGACCTCGAAACTACCGTCTCTCTGCCTGACGTTACCCTCTGGTCGCCCGACCAACCCTACCTCTACCGGGCACGTGTCGATCTTCTGCTTGACGGTAAATCCGTCGAACAGCGTACCATCCGGTTCGGCTTCCGTCGTATCGAGAGCAAAGACGCACAACTGCTGCTCAACGGGCAACCCATCTATCTTGTCGGTTTCAATCGTCACGAGGACTCACCCCGGACGGGCATGGCCAGCGATCTCGAAACCGCCCGCAGCGACCTGCTCGACATGAAACGCATGGGCGCCAACTTCGTTCGTTTCAGCAGCTATCCCCACGATCCCCGCGAAATTGACATGTGCGACGAACTGGGCTTGCTCGTTATGTGTGAAATTCCTTTCAACAATGCCAACGGGTTGCCCGGTACGGGCCGATGTGACTACCCCGAAGAACGCGAACTTATCTTCGCTACCTGCCGCCGCCAAATGGAAGCCATGATTCGGCGCGACCGCAACCATCCGTCCGTTATCCTCTGGTCTGTCGGCAACGAGTGTAACGAGGAACTCCCCGAAGTGCGCGAAATCAACGCCGAACTGGTCACCTTGACACGCCGCCTCGACCCCTCCCGACTCGCCCTTCACGCCTCCTATCGAAGGTTCTGGTCCGATCCGGACCTGGACACCCACAGCCCCGACGACATCGTCGCCATCAACTGCTACGGCTACAAGAAGTATGGCGACAAAGCCGACGTCTGGATCAATGAGTCCCTCGCGAGCGTTCACAGGAAGTACCCGGACAAGCCCATTCTCATCGCCGAATTCGGCAACTGGGAAATCAAGAAGTCCGGCAAAACTATTGCCGAGGTCGGCGGCGAACGCCAGGCCCGCGCCATCGCCTACGACTGCCAATACTTCCAAAAACCCTATGTCTGCGGCGCCATCGTCTGGTGCTATGCCGACCATCGCTGGCCTCCCGACCTTACACTCGTGGTCGACGAAGCCAAGGGTGCCCAGGGCCTCAGTCCCTACGGCGTTTACACCCGTGATCGCTGTGCCGGTGCCGGTGTGCCCGAATGCGAAAAGTTTTTCAAGAGAATCATCAATACCTATAAACCTAACCCGGCAGGGCCGGGAGCCAAATAGGGTTTTATGGAGCCTAGCCCCATTATCAGGATTTTTTTACTATTTTGCGCAATATCTTATTGGTAAGATACTAACCCGGCAGGGCCGGGAGCCAAATAGGGTTTTATGGAGCCTAGCCCCATTATCAGGAATTTTTACTATTTTGCGCAAGATTTTATTGGTAAGATACTTGTGCGTTTTCGCACTTTTTCTGGTGTACCCATCGGGTATGATAATTCCTGGCAGGGCCAGATGTAATTGTTTTACTGGCAAGTAAATACATAATATGAAAACGTGAAAATTCAATCGTGATGAGTATAATAAAAAGCTCTAATTGCACAAAAGGCCTTTGGAATGAAAATTCTAACGGCAAAAACTGCGAAAGTTAAGGATTTTAATATGATTGGCAAAAAAATGAGAAACGGAATTTTATGCCTAACTGTGGCTTGTATATTTACATTTCAAGCTTCAGGAGAACCGAAGGTTCCGGAAGCCTTTAGCAACCCGCCGCTGAAATATGCCTCACGTCCTTTGTGGTTTTGGAACGACATTGAAGTAACAGAGCAGGGCATTGTCGAGCAAATGCAGCTATCCCGTGACAAATGCGGTTACGGAGGCCTTACTATTTTGCCATACCTGGAGAATTTCAAACCTACGTATCTAAGCAAAGAGTACTTCAGAGTATATGGTGTCGCCCTCAAGAAAGCCAAAGAACTCGGCATGACCATGTGTATATACGACGAGTATGGCTATCCCAGTGGAAGCGCCGGGGCAGGGTACGCGGATGGGGTGCCTCGTTTCGCCAACAAGTACCCGGACCACACGATCAAACGCCTGGACAAGCTCGAAGAGGATATAAAAGGGCCCGCCCAATATTCCGCTGCAATCCCTCAAAAGGGCAGATTGATGAGCATCGTTGCTTTGGAAAACGCTTCGAAAAAGCGAATCGATCTTACCGGTATGGTCAAAGACGGCAAGGTGACATGGTCCGTCCCGCAGGGAAATTGGAAGATCATGAGGTTTATGTGCGTAAAAGACGGCGATAAAAACGTCGATTACCTTGATCCGGTCGGCGTCGCCCATTTTGTAGAGATGACGTACCAGCCATACTACGACCACTTCAAAGAATATTTCGGCAACACCATCGACTCAACCTTCAACGATGAGCTGACTATGTACCGGGCAAAGGGCCGGATGTGGACCGGCGCATTTAACGAAAAATTCAAGGCCAAACACGGCTTTGATCCGGCACCGTATTATCCGGCACTGTGGTATGACATCGGGCCCGACACCCAGGCTGCCCGAAATTACCTGTTTGGGTTTCGGTCGGAACTGTTTGCCGCCGGTTACCCCAAAGTGGTGCAGGATTGGTGCACGCAACACGGTATCACCTCCACCGGCCACCGGGATCAGGAAGAGGTTGTCAACCAGGTAAGCGTATCCGGCGATTTGATGCTCACCTTCCAGCATCAGGATATCCCGGGCGTAGACAAGATCGGCAACCACCGACCGGCCGAGCGGTTTTACAAAGTCGTCAGCTCGGCCGCCTACAATTGGGACAAAGCACTGGTCATGTCCGAGACATACGGCGCATTGGATTGGGACTACGACGAATTGACCTGGGGAATCCTTTACCACGTCGCAATGGAACAATACACCAAGGGCGTCAACCAGTTGATACCGCATGCCGTATGGTACGACGACAAGGGACGCATCCTCCAGCCGGAGCTTTCATGGCGACACCCGAAGTATGCCGATGGATTACCCCAGTTCAACAAGTACCTGAGTCGCCTGAACTTGATGCTGCAGAACAACGGCCGCCACGTTGCCGACATAGCCGTTCTCTACCCGATCGCTACATTGCAAGCCGGCCACTACCTCGACGGCAAACTGGGCTTTTACAAAGGTGGAGTGGTAATTCCCGAAGCCGACTACATAGACGTCGGCGAACTACTGGCCATTCAAATAGGCCGAGACTACACATTCATTCATCCGCAAGCCCTTGACGAAAAGTGTTCCATAAACGACAAGACGCTCAGACTCAATAACGCCATCAATTTTGAAGAGTACAAAGTCATGATAATGCCCGGCCACAAGACCATCAGCTGGCCCAATCTCAAAAAGATCAAGGCGTTTTACGACCAGGGCGGCAAGGTTATTGCTACGGGGACTCTACCATCCAAGTCCGCGGAATTCGGCTGCAACAAAGAGGTCGCCGCTGCCATTAAGGCAATGTTTCCCGACACAAAGGCCAAGCAGCCACCTTTCAGTCGAAACCAACAAGGGGGTATGGCAGTCTTTCTGCAAAAGCCTACGGCTAAAACTCTGAGGCAGACACTCGATAAAATGCTTGACGTTTATGACGTAGAATTCGAAGCGGGCAAAGAACTACGCTACATCCATAAGGTAAAGGACGGAATCGACATATATTTCTTTGCAAATCTCAGTAAAAAACCGATCAACACCTTCGTTCAGCTAAGAGGTAAACTGACCCCGGTATTATTGGATCCGCATACGGGAGAAAACTCAAAGCCGGAGTACTCGCATTTTAAAACCGAATTGACCAATGTAACCAAAGTCCGGATTGAATTACCGGCAACGCGATCAATGTTTGTTATCGCAGAACAGTAATATTCAATCGCGATGAGTATATACCCATCGGGTATGAAAATTCCTGGCAGGGCCAGATGTTATTGTTTTTATAACAAGTATATACATAGTGCGAAAACGGGAAAATTCAATCGGGAGCAGTATAGAATTGCTCAATGGCGGGTTTTGCGCCACAATGTTGTCGGGCTGATTCCCAGGATTCTAGCGGCGCGCGAGCGGTTATTGCCTGTCAGTTCCAATACCGCTTTGATGTGATCTTGCTCTACCTGGGCTAAGGTACGTTTAATAAGCTTGGCGCTTTGGCTCCGTACGGAATCGGAGTGAATAATAGTTGTGGGAAGCGATTCCGGCAGAATCAGTCCTTTTTGCGACATCACGGCAGCTCTTTCAAGGGCATTCTCCATTTCTCGCACATTGCCGGGCCAGGAATAATTAATCAGGTAATCCAAACAGGTAGCCTCCAGGCGTAAGTCAGGCATTTTGAGCTTTTTTGACAACTGCTTTATGAAATATCTCGCTAAAGGCAATATATCATCTGTTCGCTCGCGCAAAGGCGGCACTTCAATCTCAAAAACTCCCAGTCGATAGTATAAATCCTCCCTGAATTTTCCATCGCGTACCGCCTGAGGTAAATCTCGATTGGTAGCGGCCATGATACGGACATCAATTTTTCGAGGCTTACTTTCACCAACCCGAATAATTTCTTTTTCCTGCAAGACACGCAGGAGTTTTACCTGCATGGCTATGGATATGTCTCCGATTTCATCGAGAAAAATAGTACCTCCTTGTGCCTGCTCAAAGATTCCCACGCGGTCGCATGCTGCACCGGTGAATGATCCCGCTTTATGGCCGAACAACTCACTTTCCAAGAGTGTTTCCGGTAAGGCGCCACAGTTAATACCCAGGAAAGATTTATCTGCGCGCGATGATTTTTTATGGGTATATCGTGCCATTATTTCTTTGCCACTGCCGCTTTCTCCGGTAATGAGGATGGAAGTGTCGAATGGTGCGACACGATTAACTAAGCCAAGGACGTTCTGAAAAGATTTGCTGTGAACTTCAGCGAATGAGTCGTGGGGTATATTCTCTAATTGTTCAAGCCGTTTACGTTGTCTGGCTAATTCGCAGGTCTTGGATTTCAATTTCCTGGTAAGGTCGAGAATTTCACGTTGAATGCTTTCTGATTCCTGAAAATATTTCAGATAAGTTTTTATTTCTTTTCCCCAGGACTCTTCATCTTTGCCCGTGGCGGTGCATACACGGTCGCCTTTCGCTCGGCATTTATGTTCGATAAAATAAATATTCCATCCCAAACAAAAAGTAGCGTAACCACTGGCGTAACCGACCAGCATCCAGCAGACAGGTTCCCGGCTTTTACCAAATGCAAGCAAATGTTCATCTACTTCACCTGAGTTTCGCCAAATCACATCCATTTGGAAACGTCCTGATTGTTGATCAATTTTAAGAGATTTGACGACGCTATTGGTAACTCCCTGCAGGGTGTGCATTCGAGGTCCAGCTTTGACCCATTCTTCAAGGTTGTCCCATTGAAAGATACGCTTCATCGCGGCAGCGTCAGCCTGACCCCAATAATAGCCAAAACGAGTAAAGGTGCGACGAGTGCGTTCCTGTCCTATTTTCTCCATCAGGTCTTTGCGTAATTGAGCAAAGGCGTGAATCGAATGTACGACAAGGCGACGCTCGTGAAGATGGATTTTGCCTTGCGAAAAATCAATAATTTCGTTCAGTTTAAGGTCTTGTGCTTTCACGGCAAATCTTTCATATTGAATTAGGGTTGTTTCATAACGCAATAATATCAAAAGAATGAAATAATGCAAGATTTTTTCGTAATACTCTATCACACATAGTTTTACCGTATTTTTGCGGTTTTGGCACGAAATTTGTTGTTAGTAATGTAGTAACAGTTATCGAAATTGCGACTGAAAAAATGAAGGAGCACTATCATGTATGACATATTACGACGAAATACCGCAGGAGTAAAAGGCCAGGTTGTTGATTTCGCTCAGCAGCTGGTACGCAAGCCAAGCTTGAGCTTGCAAGAGCGCGACATTGCTGATTTGGTTCGTCAGCAGATGGAAACAATTGGTTACGACAAGATAATCCAAGATAAAAGCGGCAATATTGTGGGGATTATGTTGGGCAGAGAATCCGAACCTACAGTACTGTTAAATTGCCATATGGATACAGCTTCACCGGCGGACCAGGGTCAATGGTTAAAGGACCCGTATTCCGGGCAGATCGAAAATGGCAGGTTACATGGATGCGGGAGCAGTGATTGTAAAGGCGGATTGGCAGCACAGGTATTTGCCGGAGCGTTGTTAAAACGCAGCTTATTACCGCTAAACGGAAATCTTGTGGTAGCAGCAACAGTAGGCGAAGAACAAGGTCCAAGCGCAGGTGTGAGAGAACTAATAGAACGAACCCTGCCAGAGTTGGAGTTGGTTCCAACATACGCCATTCTTGGTGAACCAACGGAACTAGGGTTGTATTATGGACACGACGGCTGGATAGAACTCGACATTAAAGTAAACGGTCCAAATATTATTGATGTGGACGATGCCGCCGGGACAATATTCGAAGAATTTAATTCACGTATCAAAACAATTAACAGCCGCGGCGGACCAGAAGAGCTGGTGGCAAAATCTCCTCTTTATGAATCCTGTGATGGTCTCAGGAGGGCAACAATAAAAATAAATTACAGGTTCAATGATTCGCAGGAACCAGATGTTGTGGTTAACGAAATTAAACACCAAGCAACATTGGCAGCGCAAACGACCGGAAACGTTGCTGTAGATGTGGCTGTCTGCAAGGAAACACAGAAAATGTACACAGGCACAACGACACTGATAAGAAAGGTTACTAACGCCTGGTCAACCGATCCATTCTGCCCGTTGATGGAAATATCTCGACATGCTTTAGAAGCGGCAAATTGCCAAGTCAGGCCCGGTAAATGGAATCTCGGACGGGTTGGCATGGCTACGGCAGGCGGCGTTCTCACCAAAAATTACCAGATACCCACGATCGGTTACGGTCCCGGCAATGAAGAAGTAATACATTGTTCAGACGAGTATGTCGAAGTGGCAAAAATAGTTGAAGCTGTTTACGGAACAGCAGCAATAGTACACAGTTTAATTGGCGTCCCTGTTTTTGGCTGGACTTCGGACGACATCTAAATAAAGTCAGGTTCTGCGAAATAATCTATGGGTGAATATTCAACTATTTTATACCCATCGGGTTTGAAAATTCCAGGCAGGGCCGATTATGAGCGCATACCGAAAATATAGTTATGAAATGACTCAAATGACTCACAGGGTATTTTTTTGTGGAACAGGTATATTTTTAACTCGGTAAAACAATTCGGGGGCCCCTGGCTGGAATAGCCCCCCCGGCTGCTCCAATTTGCCCGCCCGCCCAAACTGTTTTGCCGAGAATTGCAAGCTGAATAAAGTGGACCTCAGGAAAAAAGGGTATCACAAATGCTGTAAAATACTTTATTCCTGGTCTTTAACAGATCGCTGCGCTCACGATGACTGGAAATGAACTATTTTAATCTCAGAACCTTTGAACGCACAGAGGTTTCGAACCTTCAAAACCGCCCCGCCCGGACTTTTAGGGCAGGCCTTATGGAACGGTTATTTGATAATGCATATTCTCGACTTTTAACTGGGCCTAAAAAAGGGAGCTTGGCCTTTCGGCCAGCCACCGCCGGTCCGGTTCCTGACAAAAACAATATTCTTAAGAATTGAAACCACGGATTTTAAAATTTCGCGGATTCAACTCATAACTGCGAAAGCTAACATTTATATTCTCTACTTTTAATTTGAAGATGACTTATTTTCAATTTCACTCGGAAGACTGCTTCTCCTTATCCTGCATAGCCTTGAAATGCTCCTGGAAAGGAGGGAACTGTGAGGGATTCTGAAAAAGGTTGCTTTTGACTTTTTCCTGCTCGGTTATCTTGTTTAACCCTGCTTCTTCCATCGCCACATAGGGAGTCAGGAAGATAAGCAGTTCTTTTTTTGTTTTCTTTGTTTCCTTGCGTTGAAATAACAAACCTAACAGCGGTATATCTCCCAACAGGGGGATCTTTTCAGCACTTTCAATTTCAAGGTCCTCGACCAGGCCGCCGATTACGATAGTCTGCCCATCGCGGATGGCCACACGGCTCTCAGAGGAACGCTTGGCAAAAACGGCAGCATCAACCGTTTCGGATATGGGTATGGTGGAGTTCGTCTGGGTAGAGATTTCCGGTTTGACATCCATAATAACCAATCCTTGCGGATTGATGGAAGGAGTAACCTCGAGAATAATGCCGATGGGCTCATATTCGATGGTGTTTATGGTTTGGCCTGTTTCTGTAGTACGGGTATTTCGTATGAAGGGCACTTCCTCGCCTATGGTAATAGCCGCTGCCTGATTGTTACTGGTTAGAATATAGGGACGTGAGAGTACATTCAGCTTGCCTTCCGTGGCCAGGGCACGTAACGTTATGTCCAGGTCGCCCTCAAGGGTATTCACGACTAGCCCGCCGGTAGCCGCTCCTATACCAAAATTGGTAGCGGTCGAGGTGCTCCCCCCCGTATGCCTGAGGTTTATCATGGAAAACTCCGTACCCAGGTCCAGTGATTCATCGTGGGACACCTCGGCAATCAAAACTTTTATCAGCACCTGGGGAACCGGTTTATCCAGGTCCTTGATTATTTTTTTTACCCTGTCGAAGTTTTTGGAAGCGGTGATAACCAACAGTGAATTGGTATCTTCATCCGCTTCGAAATAAATCTGGCCGGCCAAATCACCGGTCCCGGATCCCGTCGTCGTATTAGCGTTAAAACCTCTGTTAAAGCTTCTGTTAAAACTTCTTTGTGTTTGACCGGTTCGACCGCTTCCCCCGGTGGCGCCCTGGTTGAGAATTCGTTCCATTTCCTGAAACAGATTGTTTAGTACTTCTTTGAGATTTTCCGCCCGCGCGTTAGATAGGGGATAAGTTAAAACAGATTGTTCTTCCAGGGGATTGGAATCCAGATCTTTAATGACATTATCAATGATCTTTAACGTATCCGGCGGGCCGCTGACAACCACGGTATTGGTACGGTCATCCGCTGAAGCAACGACTTTGCTCGTTGCGAGAGAACCGGACGATTCCCTGTTTTCTCTACCTCCGGCGTTTCTTCCTCCTCGTCCCCGAAACATCATCATTCTTTCAAAAGGATTCGATTCCCGCCTTCCCTGACTGGCCTGTTCATCGGCCTGAAATATTTCGTTAATCAACCGGGCGGTGTTCGTGGCATCGCAGTATTTCAGATGAAAGACTTTCACTTCCGCCACCGCAGACATGTGAGTATCCAGGGCGCAGACAATTTCGATAATCCTTTTGATATTGGCGGTAGTGTCGGTTATGACCAGAGCGTTGGATTCGGTGTTGGCAGTAAGGCTGGCGTAAGAGGGAACCAGCGGAGCAAGTTCATCTTTCAGTTTGGCGGCATTGGCGTAGCGAATTGGAATTACATGTGTAACCATATCATCACCGGGAATAATTTCATGGGGATTATTTCCGGATCGCACCGGGATATTCATTTGCTTGGCTTGTTCCAGCGGAACAATTTTCAGAGTGCGTCCCATTTTGATCGCCGCGTAATTTCTTTCCAGGAGAATGCTGTTAATCAGGGAAACCGATTCATCAACGGTTAAAGGCTGGCGGCTTATCACCGTCAGACGGTCATCGATTTGAGTGTCGGTTATCACTACCAGGTCGGCCACTTCCGAAAGGTACTCCAGAATAGTTTCCAAAGGAGCATCTTTGAAATTCAGTAGAATTCCTTTCTGGTTGGTATCGGTTCTTCTTTCGGCAGTTGGTGTTTGCTGCCGGGCAGCGGCCGCCTTATCGCCGGATGGAATTGGCCTGTCGGAAGAATCCTCTGCTTCGTTGTTGTTTATTTCCACCGGCGGGTCCGGATCCGCCGCATGGATACAAATAGGAAAAAACAAAGTGAATACCAATATTATTGTAATGAAAGTGAAATATCGCATTAATTTATTACCTCAAGAATTAGATTGATATACCCATTGGGTATCATTTTGCCTGGCAGGGCCCGATGTAATTGTTTTTCTGACAACTAAATACATAATATGAAAACGAGAAAACTCAATCGCGATGAGTATAAAAGGCAAACCCTTTTCTTTATGTTACTGTTGAAGTTCCTTTTTTCTTCTCTCCAATAATTTTTTCAGAATCTCACTGGTATCTCCGGAATCCTGATCGCTGTCGCTCTTTGGTTGAGGATCGGAAGACACAGATGAGGTTGGCGGTTGATCAGGAAAATCGTTTATTAGTGGTGATTTGGTATAGATTGTACCTTCGAGATTATGGCCGATTTTAATTTTTCTCGACACTCCCTTTAATTCGAATTCCAGGTAATCAAGAGTGATATTTCTAATCCGGCCCTGGTTAACCATATCCCCAATCCGATACATTTTTGTTGCGCTGTTGCGGGTGTTTTCCAAAAACGCGATATATTTATCATCCCACCGGGCAATCCCTATTAAAATATGTTCCTTTTGGGGGGAAGGTAAGAATATTTTTTCCCCTTGATCACCTTTTCCCTGTCCCTTTACTTTCTGACCGCGATGACGGGAAAATATATTCCTATCCACAATCACACCATATTTGTCCCAAAATTCATTTTCGGATTGCTCTTCTTTTCCTCCGGTGGGCATATAAAAGAGCAGGGATAGTAGTACGACCAGGCAAAAATATGTTTTATTATTTTTCATTCGTTTTACTTTACTCAAAGAGGTTTTTGTCTGTCGTCCAATTTTTCACCGTTTTCCGGCGTGAAATAGATAGCCGAAAACCGCAGTTGCAGCGACATTTCCTCCCCGTCTTCACGACGGGAACCAACTTGGATGTCTTTGACGCGAACGGCAAGTGAAGTAGTTTCCGCATACCAAATAAAACGGCCGATGCTGCTCATCGAACCCGTTCCGGCTACCAGAAAGTTTATCTCATGGAGATTACCATCACCGTTGACTTGGTCCGGTTTGACGGATGACAGAGTAACGCCTCCCTTCCGGGACCAGTCGCGTACCGCATGCAGAACACTGCTTTCGGTTTGGGACACATCTCCCTGCAGGCCTTTTGCCATGATATTCTGCCATTTCCGCTCCATCAGTTCCCGCCGCTGGAAAAGAATAGCAGCCTGTTCCATTTCCCCCAGAAGCTGCTGCTTTAGAACCCGGTCCTGCGCTCGGATATCCAGAAACGGTGACAAGGCATAACGATCGACTACCAGTATCGTAATGATAATGATCGTAATAAAAACAATATATCGTTCACGTTTAGAAAGTACCACTAGTTCATTTCCTTTTAGTAAAAACAAAATCGATGGCGAATGAAACATCTTGTGAATTTCGGCTGGTTTCGCGCATATAAAGCATCTTGACATTGGAAAAGGCCCGGTTGGCCTTAAGTTTATCCAGAACCTCCAGGACGCTCGCTTCCCCCCGAGATTTCCCAGAAATAATCCCTCTCATATTTTCGCGCATGGCCAGGCTGGTCACCCAGATACTTCCCTCTTCGGGGAAGGACAGGGTTAATTCACGCAAACAATTGAGAAATCCAGGCCTGCCCGAGTACCAGTTTCGCGCGAAAGAAACTTTATCGACAAAATCCTGGGCCGAGACAATATCCTCTTTCATTTCCTCCAGTCGTTTGGTTAAGGTTAAAATTTCCTGCTTGTCATTTTTCCAGTCCCATAACATAGAGAAACCGTACAACAATAACGTGACGACAAGAAGTGTTGTCCATACTATCTTTCTTTGCCGGGAATTTTTCTGCCGGGGACTGATGCGTGAATTCAGAAAGTCAATAGTCGGCGATTCGGATTGAATAGACGATAAAACCAGGTGGATCGCAGCGGCAAAACGGCCATTGGCGGCTTGCTCCGACAAGATCGTTTTACTCATAACCGATTCATGGTAACCATCGCAGATTTGCAGCGACCCGGAAAGTTGATGCCTTAATTTCCGCCCCAGTTCAGGCCCCATACCGGCCCCGTCCCAGAGCAATAAAGTATCCGCTTTTGAAACTCCCGTTTTGTCTGGTATAATCGAAGCAAACTGGCGCAGTTCCCTGCTCAGCGATTCTACGATCTTATCGGGATCATCACCAATAGACTCGGTCCAGGCTAAATGTTTCAAAGAACAAAATCCTGCGCTGTTTTCAACAAGTAGTTCCGCATAATGGGGCCGGAGATAAAGCATATATCGGGCCGCGGGATTTAATTCGGAGCAACCTGCCGTCAGGGCCATCGAAGATGAAGTTACCGATAATACCTTCAATCCCGCCGCCCGGGTTATAGCAACAATTCGGTCCATCTTCTCCCGCAGTGTCGCAACCAACAGAAAACCGCGGTTCTGCGCCGAACCATTTCCGTCAATATAGTCAAATACCAAATCATTGAAATCCATGGATAATTCCCGTTCCGCCTGCAGGGTAATAATATCATTCATCATCTCGGCGTTTGTTGGGGGGATTTCTTTTTTACAAACAATCAGCCATTTGGCGGGAAAGCCTATAACAGCTTCTATCGCGTTGAAATGATTTTGACGCAGAAACTGATTCAGCAAAAACCCCACTTTTTCCGAATTATCATATAACGCATTTTCCGGCCAGGTAAATTCCGCCGTAGCCTTACACTCAAACTGTTCTCTATTCGGATGCAGTTGAGCTACAAGAATACCGCTTTCTTCAACGGCCAGCCCCAGAACTTTTCGTTTCCTTGATATCATATTCTTCTTTCCGGGCGTCACCATGAATCCTGTTTAATTCAGTGGAACACCAGACCGCAACCGAGAAATAATTTCCGGCTGAAGCGGCCAACCCAAATCGGTGATAGATTTCCAGTACAAAACACGAGGTGTTTCATGTTGCATATCCACCACAACTTTATATCGCTTATATGCTCTGCCATTGCCGCTGACGCTGATTACATCAGCGGAATATTGAGAAGACCGATTCGAAATATGGCTGCCGATAGCGACGGCTTTTTCCTGCGGCAGCACTTCGGTAATCCAGGTGAGAGTATCTAACTCTGATTCTTCCAGGGAAGAGCGTTTGGTGATGATCGCGTCAACATCGCTTTCCGCCAGCCCCGGCAGGCAATACAGTACTTCCGAAGAGGCAGTGTTTATATTGACCAGACCTACCTTTGTTCTATTCGCTTGAGTGGTCAGTTCATCGGCGATCTGGTCGAACTCCGATATGGTTAAGCCGCTGCGATAATAGAAATCCAAAATGTTTTGAAAGGGCCGCCGGCGACGGACATTATCCATAATCTGAAAAATACGATCGTCTTTAATAACTTTTCGCAGAATATCCGACAATTTCCCCTGGTTACGCATCTCGTTTATATTGACGCGTTCTTTACCATCCTTATTGAGATTGCTTTCTCGGCTGTAAACCGTTACATAATCGTAAAAGCCCCGGTCGAGGTGGCCGTCCTTGTTGTCGGGGGGGTCACTATAGTCGGCGTCGTTTTCATTGCTGTCCAGAAAACCGTTTCGGTTGGTGTCTTCACCGAAAAGAATTTCGTGAGTAGTTCCCTTGATAAGCAAAACTTCCATAACGGTTTCCAGAGGGGCGTCTTTACAATAATACGAATCCGGTAACAGCAGGTAATATTCACTTTCGGCACCGCCGGGAGTGACTTCGCTGTCTTCATCACGCCAGTCAATGATAGACGCAGCCAGTTCCGCAGTCATGCCGGGAAGTTTCAGGAGCATTTCCTGCGTTGCGGAATTCAGATTAATCTTGGATGATTCATCGCTGATGCCAAAGGAGTAGTTGCGGTCATCGGTGCGATTAGGATGAAGGATCCAAAAATAACCGTCACCCAATTTGATGCCTTCATAAGAATTATCGCCTTCGAGCAGTAAAGTATTTTCCTGCTCATTACCCAGTTCATCAAGAATAAACTGCAGCCCACCCCGGGCAATATTGTCCGCCTGAACGGCAGCGATATGATTAGCCGAGGCAATCGCTTCCACCCGCATGGATCGGGAAAAAACCAGGACCAGCCCAGCCAGCACCAATACGATCCACATGGTAACAATCAGAACCGTTCCCCGAGATGAATTCAATTGTGGTATAGATTTTTGGTTTTTTTTCATACCGTATTTTTTTCTTGTCACTTATTTCCATTTATCCTGGTGTAGAATCTTCATTGATATCCCAACTACAAAGAATAACGAATGCTCTGGTTACCTGGTAATCGTCCTGCTCTTTGGTTTCTTTGCCGACGGATTCGAAAGAGAGAGTAATCTCAACCGCCAACGGGAGAATGTCACCCATCCCAACAGAATCCCAGTTTTCCAACCAATCATATCCGTCGAAATATCTCAGGTTGAACGACGTAACCGCCCGGCAAAGAACTTCTTCCACCGGTTCGGGAGTGGCAGGGGCCAGCAGGTTGGTGGTGGTCCTGCGTATCAAAACCCCCTCATTCATATCAAGGGTATCTACCAGAACCAGTTCTACCTTGATAATGTCACAGCCAACCTGATCGGGATAAGGTCGATGGTTACAGGTATAGAGAACCAGGTTGTCACTGTCCCGGCCGCGGTTGTTGACTCCATTCATACCGAAAAACGCACCGGCCAAAATGCCGATCGGCGGCAATGCTGATTCAATATCTTTTTGTAACAGACCTAGTACAATTTGTGATTTTCGAATCGGCTCTACCGCAGCTTCCGCACTGCGTTTGGCGGTAAAGCCAATATGTAAGCTGGAATAAAGAGATGTGGCCAACACCGCCATCAGCGCCATGGCTGCCAGCAATTCCAGAAAAGTAAATCCACCATGTTTAGGTTGTAACTTCATGAGATTACCGTTATTCCCGAACATATACCAGGGTAGATAAGCTAACGCGATTTTCAATCTGGCGATCCTCCCATTCCACATGCAATACCAATTGTTTTAGGGTAGGTCCTGTCCATTCGGCCAGTTCAGTTCTCCAGTGGTACCCAAATTCATCGGAACTGAAGTCACCCGATAAATCACCACGTAAATAATCTTCCGTAATCAGTAGTTCCGTCAACTTGGTCTGGGCTAAAGAGCAGGCCTGATTATGCTGTTTTGACCAGGATGCCATTTTTATGCTCAGACTTATTCCCTGCATCGCTACCGGAATAATGATCGCGATCAGAACAAAAGTCGCAAGGATTTCGAGCAAGGTAAAACCGTTGGCACCTTGATATACCCCCAGGGTATGAGAATTCCTGGCAGGGCCAGATGTATTCGATATTTTACGATTTTTTTCCATTCAATTTACATTCTCTCTAACTCTGCTACATAAAAACGTTCGGTGGGAGAAAAACAAACTATCTCAAATATCTCTCCAAAACGGTTCCGCAGACGGATTATACCTGGCTGGGCACGGCCGTCCGAATAAAATTCAATATGATTAGAATAAGCGTATACCGAGCCTGCTTCCAGTTCCAGCAACGTTTGTTCCGGTAACGAAAATATTCGTCCAAACTCACTGGTAAGATTCTCGAAAGTACCTTGTTCCCGAACAGTCAACCAGTAAGTGCCGTGTTCCACATCCAGATTCAAACGATAGCGCCGACCCTGAGCCACTGCCTGAGAACGGGCCCATTCGGTCAACGACACAATCTGGGAAGCGGCGTCACTGGTTTCGCGAGAGGCAAAAAATCCCCGCAGGGACGGTGCCGCCATTGCCAGCACCGTACATATAATTACCATTACCAACACCAATTCCAACAGGGTAAAACCGGTGACGATATCGGAATGTATCTTTGTGGACTTCAAGTTGTCCGGCAAAGATTCTTTTCGAGCATCATTGGTATCAAGACCAGTTGTCAATATCGTCTTCACCGCCTTCCTGACCGTCGGGTCCATACGAATGCAGGTCATATCCGGTTATATTGCGCCGGCCGGGCTGTTTATAAATGTACGGATTTCCCCATGGATCTTTGGGAACTGCTCGTTTAATATAGGGCATATTCCATCCCGGCGCGTTGTTAGGACGTACTACCAGGGCATGTAAGCCTTCAGCTGTAGTCGGATAGCGTCCGTTATCGATCTCAAAGGCGTCCAGGGCAACCTCCAGACGAGCGATATCGGTACGCGCCGCGGTGATGCGAGCTTGTTCGGACCGACGGGTAAATTTGGGTACCACGACCGCTGCCAACGCTGCCAGAATAACCAATACCAGCAATAGCTCGATCAGAGTAAAACCAGCTTTGATTCGCCGTAGTAAACATTTTTTCGGGCCGGATAATTTATGATTTCTCATCTGACTGTCTATCTCCATATATTTTTTAACCTTTCAGCTAACGAATAAGCTCCTGTAAATTAAATATTGGTAAAAGCATACCAATAACTACGGTGCCGACAATGGCGGCCATGATAAATAATAGTGCCGGTTCCGCCAAAGCCACCATCAAACGCAGGTGACGATCCAACTCCTCCTCATAGGCTCCGGCTAAACGTACCAGTTCTTCGTCCAGTTTACCGGTTTCTTCCGCAACGGAAATCATTTCAATAACCGAAGCGGGAAAAAGCTGCGGGCATTCAGCCAGACTGCGCCCCAGCGAAGCTCCCCGCTGTACTTTTTCGATCCCATGATTTACCGCGTTCGCCAGGATTTGATTCCCTATCGCCTCTTTCGCTACCCGCAGAGCTGTGATCAACGGCACCCCCGAACCTGCCAGCGTACCCAGCATGCGACTGAAACGAACCAGGGCAAAACGGGACACGCCGATTCCCACCAAGGGGCAACGAAGCAGTATTTTTTCTAAAGCCAAACGCCCTTCATCTTGTGCCAGAATCCGCCGAAGGGCCACTAGCGACAGGACTATCACCGCCAATAGAATCATCCAGTATTTCAAAATGATCTGACTGGTCGCCACGATTGCCCGGGTCAGCATCGGCAGTGATTCCCCGAACTCAGCGAATATTGAAGAAAAACGCGGTATAAAATAAGTCAGCAGAAATATGAGAATCATGGTTGCCAGTACCGCCAGGATAATTGGATATACCACCGCTGCCTTTACTTTACCTTTTAACTCTTGCTCACGGGAGCGAAATTGGGCAATTTGCCCCAACACCAGATCCAGGAACCCCCCCGTCTCACCGGCACGCACCATAGCTACATATACCGGTGGAAACAATTTAGGCCATCGGGCCAAAGCATCCGCCAGGGACATACCTTCGGCCACCTGGTCATGAATCGCCGCCCACTGTTTCCTCGCTGCCGGATTTGAAGCCTCTCGCGAAAGGATAATCAACGCTCTAGCCAAGGGAACCCCCGCGGCAAGGAGATTGGCCAGTTCTCGGGTAAACGCTTCCACGTTAGCCCTGGAAACGCGGCCCGACCTCAGCGAAACCGATTCTTTTGTTGCCGATGTTTTTCTGTGTTCGTTTACCGAGACCGGATACAACTGCTTTTCCACGAGCTGGTCCAAAACCATAGCTCGATTGGCCGCTGTCAAAGTGTCTGAATACTCCTGTCCTTGCGAATCAATCGCTTTGTATGAATATGTAGGCATTGATCCATTTTTCTAATTAGCTATACAGTCATTTTTGAAAATCTATTACTTTTTTTCAATTTCACTCGGAAGACTGTCTTTGGTAATGCGCATAACTTCTGCGATCGTCGTCTGCCCCTGTTGTAGATAACGACAGGCATCTTCACGCAGACTTCTCATTCCTTCCTGCATGGCCTTTTGGCGAATCTTCCCGGCGGAACTACCCTCCAGAATCAGTGAACGAATCTTTTCCGTCACAATCATCTGTTCAAAAATCCCCCGCCTTCCTAAATAACCGGTTCCCTGACATCTCCGACAACCTTGACCTCGATACAGTTTTTCAGGAAGATTGTTTCCAAATTCATTATGCAGTTGGCGTATTTCTTTCGGTTCGGATTCCTGCCGGCAATCCGGACAGATAAGACGAACCAGACGCTGGGCAATGACTGCTTCAAGGGAGGATGCCACCAGATACGGTTCGATCCCCATATCCATCAGACGGGTTAACGCACCGGGAGCGTCATTCGTATGCAGCGTGGAAAAAACCAGGTGCCCGGTCAGAGAGGCCTGTACCGCGATTTCCGCCGTTTCCATATCACGGATTTCTCCGATAAGAATAATATCCGGATCGTGGCGCAAAATCGATCGCAGACCTCGAGCAAAAGTCATTCCCGCCTTGAGCGAGACCTGTATTTGATTAATACCACTCAGTTGATATTCTATGGGATCCTCAATTGTGATAATTTTACGATCAATGTCATTGATCTGGGATAACGCCGCATACAGGGAGGTAGTCTTACCACTTCCCGTGGGACCGGTTACGAGAATAATCCCGTGCGGCAGGGCGAGAATATGCTCAAAGGTTTGGCGGTCCTGGAGGGACATGCCCAGTTGCTCCAGTCCGAGCAGCATTGCGGATTGATCCAGCAACCGCAAAACCACCGCCTCGCCGTGAAGCATCGGAATTACCGACACCCGAACATCGATTTGATGATCTTTGATTCTGATTTTGATTCTTCCGTCCTGGGGTAACCTTTTTTCGGCAATGTCCAGATGGCTCAGAATCTTCAAACGAGAAATAATCGCAGTCTGAAAACGTTTCACCTCCGACGGAATAGTGGCTTCCTGCAGAACTCCGTCTATGCGATATCGTACACGCAACTCATTTTCGAAAGGTTCGAAGTGCACATCGGTGGCACGCAACTCAATGGCCTCGGTAAGCACCTGGTTGACGAACTGGATAATAGAAGCACCTGCGGCGGTGTTGGTCAGATCGATATCATTTTCGATATCATCGTGGATGATTTCCATACCACTTTCTCTGGCTTCCGACACCATGGATTGTACGGTATCAGCACCTACACCCAGATAACGTTTGATGCAGCGGTCTATCTCGGTTGCCGGCGCCAAAACCATTTGGAACTCTTTTCCCGTAGCCAGACGAAGTTGATCCAGTCCGGAAGTGTCAAACAGACTGCCGACGGCGACCCGCAGGGAACCATGGTTGCCTTCCAGCGGCAATACTTTTTGCTCCAGCAAAATCCGAGCGGGAAACTGTGACAGGAACTCCCTGGACGGGCGACATTCCTCCATATCTATATACGGAATCTGGAATTCTCCGGCGAGAAAACGAAGTGTCTGCTCTTCCGACAGTCCGCTGTGGGAAAGTAACGCTTCGTCCAGGGGCATTCCCTGGGCTAAATGTGCATTAACCCGTTCGGCTGACTGGTCATCCAGTAAGCTTTCATCCCGCATTTTCTGCACAATATCAATCATTGTCAATTAGACCGGTCAACCACTACCCCAGGAGCCTGTTAATTATGGAATGATTATTCCAACTGTCCCATTAAAACCAGTTGAGCTTCCTGACGCATGGTAAGAACTTCACGAAGCTTTTGCTGGGCTTTGGCCAGCTCCTGTTTGGCCTTTTCTCGGGCGGTACGCAACGCTGTCAATTTTTCCTTAATCTGTTCGGGTTTGGCCTCTTTATTTTCCAGAATCGTACGAAGAGATTCCGTACTTTTTTCAATATCTGTTTGTTTCCGGGCAGTGTCACCTTCATTTGGACGTCTGTCTCCGCCCCGATTTCTGCCTCTCCCTCTGGGATTACGACCTTCAAACCGCATCCTGCCCCCCCAGCCTCTGGCCTGCATCGACAACGTCATCACATTTTTGAGCCTGGGCTCTATGACTTTCCATTCATCATCGCCGGCCGCAAGATTTTCCTTCATCCGCTCCAGCATCCGCTTTTGCATTTCCTCCGGATTCCAGCGCATCCTTCTCCCGGCATTGTTCCTGCCTTGACCACGGTTACCGCGTTGAGTTCTCTGCTGAGATTGTATTTGCCCAACCAATACGACAGCCAAAAACACATAAACAATAATACCTACTACAGATTTGCGTAACAACATAACCATTTCCTTTCCAAAAAAGCATTTTCGAATGATTACTATAGTTTTTTCTGCCCTGTTCCGTATCGTTTTCTCCACGCCCATAGGGAAACTACAAGAGCTATCCTTTGACCATACCCATTGGGTATCATTATGCCTGACAGAGCCGATTATAAGCGCATGCCGAAAAATAGAATTACAAAATCACTCACACGGTATTTTCATATGGCACAGGTATAACGTAACCGCCCGTACTTTTATTGCATAAAAAATATAATATGCGACCATAGCTCGTATTATACCCATCGGGTATGAGAATTCCCGGCAGGGCCAGATGTAATTGTTTTTCTGACAAGTATATACATAATACGGAAACGGGAAAAATCAATCGCGATGAATATATTTTTGTTTGGATGTTATATACAGTAAATTATTTGTTGAGCTTAACCGCAGTACCATACACCAGGAGTTCCGCGGCACTGCCGACAACACTGGTAGTCATGTAACGCACATTAATGATGGCATCAGCTTGCAGGGCGGCGGCCTGGCCTACCATACGGTTAGTGGCGGCGGCACGAGCCCGGCCCATCATGTCGGTGTATTCGGTCAACTCACCGCCGAGTATCAGACGGATAAGAGCGGAAAGGTCTTTGCCGAGCCAGATCGCATATACAGTGTGTCCCTGGACGAGACCGAGGATTTCATGGGTCTGACGCCCGGGAACGGTGTCGGAATTCAAGAGTAAAATCTTTTGTTCGGTTTCGGCGGGCTGCGGTATATCGGTTGCCGGTTTGATGTTCTTTTGTTCGAGAGCCACGGTGAAAAGGACTATCAGTATCCCACCGAGCAGACAGAAGATTGCGGTCCGGAGCCACCAAGGTACGACCGGATCGTCGGTGACTAACACATGCCAGGGTATCCCGGCAAAAATAGCGGTGAAGAGACCGATTACGAAGGCGAGTGAGCCAATATGTCGTAGTGTTTTCATGACCGCTCCTTACATTCCCCCAAGGAAAAATAGGTAGTAACAGAGTGCTCAAAAGGCCCTGTTGAATGAAAAAATGGGCCGTAGAAATTGCGAAAGTTATACCCATCGGGTATGAAAATTCCTGGTAGAGCCCGATGTAATTGTTTTCTGGTTAAGTATATACATAATGCGAAAACGGGAAAATTCAATCGGAAGCAGTATAACACAGAGAAAGTTAAAATTTTACTAAACGTTTTAAATTTTTATAGGCGGCATAGAGAACAATGAATCCGAGAATCCCAAAGGAACCGTCGAGGAGCTGCCAAAAGAAAGGGATGTCTCGTAAGGTACCGCAGCCCAGGGCGGTAAGAATATGCAGCCAACAAATAATCATGCCTCCTTTTATTAGCCATATGTTTTGTTGAGGGTTTACGACCGCCCCAACAAACAAAACCATGAAAGCAAGTTGGGCAAAGGCCAGCCAGTCCATACAATAGGCCATAAATGGATATTGGGTATAGGTGTCCGTGATACCCTGGTAAAGGTGGTGTATCCAGGCGGACATTTCGGAAAATCGCTGCTCGGTAGCAGTGCCCGGCCCCAGCATTTGATTCAACCAGGTGATTTGCGGGGTGACAAAAAAAAACATCTGAGAGCCAAAGGCCAAGCCAAGAACAAAAATAATCAGCCAAAAACGAGTTCTAAATTTCAATTTCCTGAAATTGGTATTATTCATGAATGCTAATACTCCTGCGCATTATCGTACTGAATAATATGGCGTTGAACCCATTAGAGGTCAGTATATACTGAGGCAACTATTATGGCTATGAAAATTCAGGTGATATTTTTTGGTTAGATAAATGTTAATTGTTATGGTATAAGTCCTGTTTGAACAACTAAGTCATGACTTGGAGAATGAAAATGCGAATAGTGTTGATTAACCCGGTGGAATCAGAGACCCGTGGTTATCAGAATATCGGTAATTATATGCCTCAACTGGGATTGCAGGTTTTGGCCAGGCAAACCCCGGCGGAACATACGATCGATATCATAGATGAGGTGTTCGGTCAGAATCGAACGCGGGAACTTTTGGAATCGGGGCGATATGATCTGGTGGGGATCACCGCATATACGAGCCAGGCTACTCGTGCGTATGAGTTGGCGATTATGTGCCGTCGTATGGGGTTACCATGTGTTATGGGCGGCCCTCATGCCTGGGCGGAACCGGATGAAGCGGCTCAATATTTCGATTCGGTGGTGGTGGGAGAAGCAGATACAATTTGGCCGGCGATTATCGCCGATGCCGCGGCAGGAAAACTACAAGCGCGTTATAAAGGATCACGGGCTGAATTAAAAGAGGGATTGGGAAGCGCCGATCAGTCGCGGCAACCTATTAATGGTGCCTATGGTATCGGTAGTATCCAAACTTCCCGGGGCTGTCCGGTCGGTTGTGATTACTGCAGCGTGACGTCGTTCAGCGGGGCGAAAATCAGGCGTCGGCCGATCGCGGAGATTATTGAAGAATGGAACCGCACCCCCAACAAATTTTTGTTCGTAGTGGACGACAATTTTTTCGGGGTGGGGCGAGAACACGCGGCCTGGGCCAAGGAGTTGCTGCGAGCGATTATCAAGCACGGCAAGAAGCGATTGTGGTTCAGCCAGACCACCATCAATATGGGGAGCGACCGGGAAGCGGTTCGGCTGGCGTACAAAGCAGGCTGTCGAGGGATGCTGATTGGTTTTGAGAGTTTTAATACGGACAATCTCAAAGAGTGTGGCAAAATGATCAACAGCAGGCTGCGTTCGCGTTATCGGGAACTGGTGGACGCGTATCATCGTGGAGGCATTGCGGTTTTTGGCGCGTTTATCGTGGGAGCCGATCATGACGATGAGGATACGGTGGCCGACACTTTGTCACAGGCGGTGCGGTTGGGTGTTGATATTATTCAAATCACCAACTTGACGCCATTGCCGGGAACAAAACTATATCAGCAATACATTTCTGACGATCGTATATTCGCAAATAAATATCCCGATGACTGGAAGAAATATACCTTTATACAAACGGTATATCATCCCCGAAAAATGACGGCAAAACAACTGGACGACAGCCTCTATGAACTGCGTCATGCCGCGGCAAACCATAATTGGGTTTGGAAACGAACACTCAAATCTTTATGGCGTACGCGCTCTTTCAGTACGGCGGTTTTTGTCCACAATGTCAACATGCAGTTTGCACAATTAGCCCAGGCGGTGACTTCCCGCGACACGGAGCGTTCAGGGATACTCGATTGCACCAGCGATCGCATGGAAAAGATACGACGAGCCATGGCATTTTCCGCATTTCGATGATTTTATACTGCTTACGATTGAATTTTCCCGTTGTCGTATTGTGTATTTACTTGTCAGAAAAACAATTACATCGGGCCCTGCCAGGAATTTTCATACCCGATGGGTATACATCGAAATGAAACAAAACTATGCCTGTCCCAAGATATTTTTCATTACCCGACCAGACAATATTTATCGGACGAATCCATTTGGTTTTCTCAGGAATGGGAATTGTCTTAAGTAATTTATTTCGCTTGGAATCGTATAAATATATTTGTTGATAAATATTTTAGTATCTTACCAATGAAATCTTGCGCAAAATGGTTAAAAAACCTGATAATGGAGCAAGACTTCATGAAACCCTATTTGGTTCCCGGCCCTGCCGGGTTAGG
>Ga0180435_10001533_pt1 | contig 24013 bp, 26 predicted proteins | sample SS_ome_3_FD_132467 | JGI IMG/M metagenome (GOLD analysis project Ga0180435, IMG submission 132467) | Hypersaline lake sediment archaeal communities from the Salton Sea, California, USA - SS_3_S_1 metaG | ecosystem: Environmental > Aquatic > Non-marine Saline and Alkaline > Hypersaline >... | reverse complement strand
TAGAGGGCCAGCCATCCCCGGATGCTGACCCCTCGGTACGTGGACTCCATCTAACCCTCCGTGACGTTGATGCCGGCAGCGACCGGCGTGGCTGCATCCGCCTCGGGGTTCCCCTGGAGGCCCAGGAGGAGCCGGAGGCTGTCTACGGTCTGCCCTACGCGGTCCTGGACATCCGGCTCGCTGGTCATCCCGACGACCTCCGAGAGGTCCGAGAGGATGTCCGGGAGGGAGAGGAACGCGGGCGGGACCGGTAGCGGTGCGCCAGGGTCCCCAGGTTCCACGACGGCATCGGGTTGGAGGAGGACAGCGAAGATGCCCCCAGGCAGGCCCTCCCGGTCCCCGACCTTCGTGGCCGCGCCCCGGACCTTCCAATGAGGGACCCAGACCGGACCGTCAGGACATCCCCGGTAGCGACCATCCAGGAGGCTATCGAACGACCTCGTGAGTCGGACGTTGTCGGGCTTCCGGTCCCCTCCGAACAGGATTGCGTGGTACCCGTCGAACGTGAGGCTGCCGGACTTGGCTTGCATGGACCTCCGGTACACCCCGTAGTCCACGGCGAGGATGACCCAGCCATCGTTGCGGAGGTGGGCCTTCGCCGCATCCCAGTCGTTCGACTTCTGACCAGAGAAGCCGAGGGTCCGGCCCCCTAGTTCATCGAACACCTCGTCCCATTCGTAGTAGTTCGTGGGCCCGTCCCCCATCCCTCCGATGTCCCGGATGGTCGGAACGCTGCGGATGACGCGGCCCTCGGTCAGGGCGTCGAGCCCCATCTGAGTCGAGCGAACCCCGCAGTCCACGGAGGCGGTCGAGATGCCGGTGAGTTGGGGACGGTGGCGCGGCCAGTACATAGGGCCCTCCTAGTGGTGCTTCGGGGGGAGGCGTCGAGCATAGAAGGCGACCAGGGCGAGGCTGAGGATGAGTGCCAGGGTCAGCAGCGCGATGACCCCGAAGCGGAGGAACGGGAAGATGCCCAGGTCCTGAGCGGTGGACCCCCAGAGGTAGGAGGAGGCCGAGTAGAGGCGCAACGCTGCCATGGTCAGGAGCGCCGCAAGGCCGTACTTGAGCGGTGGTGTCGCGCTCCCGTTGAGGCGTCGGGATACCAGGACCCCGACCACGACCACGCCGAACAAGGCGATGCTGAGCGCGAGGGAGATGTCGCGGTCCGTGGGCAGGTCAATCATTGCGGCGTCCTAGTACGACCTGGACCCCGAACATCGCCGTCGCTGCGGTGAGCGCGGACGTGCCCAGGCCCAGGAGGAGAGCGGTGTCCAGGTCCCGGTCCTGGACGACCTCGGAGATGAGGACGACGATGACGATGAGGAGGAACGCGAACGAGAACACAGCCCCAGCGGCAAGCCGTAGGAGTTCTTGGAGTTCGCGCTCGTCATCTCGGCGGGGACCCTCGGGAGACATGCCCCGAGTCTAGCGCCGGACCCAGCGGTGCGCGACCCCCCGCACGGCCCATTCCGTGCCGGTAGCGACGAACAGCCCTCCAGCGATGAAGCCCAGGAGGAACGTCAGGACTTCCATGACCTACATGCTACCCGTTCTACGCAATCCGCAGTTCTGCTTACAGCACCAGGATTGAGGGGACCTTACGCCGACCCGAGGAAGCCGGGCCCCCGACCCAGCCCGCCGTGGCGACCCAGAAGCGAGTCGCTGTGGATGACCCGTAGGCGAAGCCCATGTTGATGTCGTCCTCTCCCGGCCCCTGGACGAACACGCCGAGCGCACCGCCCGTGTCGTAGGCCCCGCCCTGCCCGACGTGGACGAACTCGGCCCCGGAGGAGGAGGCCCCGGTGCCTGGGGATGGGCCAAACAGCGTGGTGTAGTGGCCGAGCGAGGCCTCCCCGATGGCAAGGACGCCCCCGACCTGATAGACCGCCCCGGCATGAGCGTCCCCGATGGTCGTGGAGACGGTCTGCCAGTCGGCCCAGCCGGTGTACTCGGTGTTCCCGCCATGGGCCCCGGAACCGTCAGCGCAGAGGAAGCAGGCGAATATCTGCAAGGTGCCAGAGAAGCCCGACATCGTCATGTTGTCATCGGTCCGGGCCTCCAAGCCCGAGTAGAGGCTGTAGATGCAGCCCAGGCGACCGTAATGCTCCTCCGCGATGCGCGAGGGAACGCTGACACCTCCGATGGTCAGGACGCCCGTGGGGTCACCCGTTCCGACGATGCCGATGATGGCTGACGTGGCCCCCTCGGGGATGGTCATCGCCTTGGTGCCGGCAGCGACATCCTCTAGGGATTGGATGCCGTACTCGATGCCGTTCAGGGTAGGCATCAGGTGGCGACCTTGCGGTACGTGACCTCGCCCGTCAGTCGCACATTCCCCGGTGAGCCAGTCGGCGTAACGAGACAGTCCAGACCCTCGACGTTGCCGATGCCGACCGTCAGCACGGTATCCAAGTCCTCGTTGATGGGGATGACCGACGATGGGGAGTCCGCAGACGAGTCAACCGATGCGATGGTGCTATAGCTCGTCATCGAGCGTAGGGCCACCGTCACATAGTTAGAGCCATCGTTGGTGGTGTTGACGTAGAGCAGGCCACGCCACTTCATGGCGTAGATGGACGACACGTCCCACGGCACATGACCGCGCAAGAAGCCGCCTGTGTTGGTCGTGTTCTGTGGGGCTACGTCGGCTGGTGCTAGGACGATGCTATAGATAGCCTCGCTCAGCCACCGCGTCCCGTCGTAGAAGTAGACCTCGTAGTCGAGGTCCGAGCGCCGATACCGCTGGCCTGTGGTCGGGGAGGTGGGGAAGGTCGTCCCGGTAGCGATGTCACCGGGAGTGTCGGCCTCTACGTCCAGCATGAGGGTCACGCGGGTCACGGTCGCCGCCGAGTCTACGTTGAAGCGAAGGACATCCCCTGAGGTCAGCGAAGTCGTCCAGCCGGTCAGGGTCGTGTCCTGCGACTTGGCAGCGGTCGAGAGGGTCGGGGGAGCGGAGGCCGTGATGGAGTCCGCATCGGTCGGGGGATGGTTCCCGTAGGAGTCCTTCCAGATGTCCACCACGATGTCGCCCGACTGGTCGGCCAGTAGGGTGACGCCCGTGATGGTGCAGTCAAACGGGACGATGATGTCCACTTGGTCGCTCGCTGCCGGAGCGTCCAGGACCACGCCCAACTTCGTCGGGAATGGAGGCCCAGCCCCGCCTGCGCTTGCGGCTGGCACCCATTCGCCCAGGTAGTCGTCGTAGGTCAGGACCTCCCCATCGGTGACCCCGTAGGTGTCCACATCGGTCAGGTCGTCCAGGGCCACGCTGCCAGCGGCCACGGTGCCGGGGACCCATTCCCCCAGGTAATCGTCGTAGACCAGGGCCTGCCCATCGGTGACCCCGTACGTGTCTACGTCCGTGAGGTCGTCCAGGGCGGCCACTACGGACCCGGCTTGAGGCACCCAGGCCCCCAGGTAATCGTCCCAGGTCAGTAGGTCCTGGTCGCTTGGAGCCCCCGCCGCGACATCGGCAAGGTCGTTGAGTTCCAGGGCCCCCAGGTCCCCCGCTACCTCAGCGAGAGCGGCCTCGACGTTCGTGGCCGTATAGAGGGCCCCCGAGTCAACGATGTCGATGCCCTCAGCGGTATGGGCTGAGGAGGTATCGGCCTCGTGGGTCGCAATCTGTGACGCCGCCGAGGAGATGGCCGTCCAGGTCGCACCATCGGACCGGTACAGGATGTCTGTGTCGGTCGCGTAGTAGAGGGCCCCCTCATCGACAGCCGTGGCTGCGGGGATGGCCGAGTACAGCCCCTCCTGGAACCAGTCGCGAAGCCTACCGGCCATGTCAGTCCTCCACCCAAGTCATCATCACGGAGCCATCGTCGTCATGAAGTATCTGCCAGTCGTCGGGGTCCGCTACCGGGTCCGGGCGGAACACCATCGGGACCCATCGACGCGAGTGTACATGGCTGTCCACCGCTTCCCAAGTCGCGGGGCGGTTGGCGTGCTGGGTCAGGAGGTCCCCCTCGTTGCCGCCCTGGGTCATCTCGGGCGTGAAGCGGTAGGAGGCCGCGTCGGGCCCGACCAGGGCCACCTGTCGCTTCGCCTGGGAGCCGATGCGTCCCGGATTGAGGGACAACTCCATCGCCCTCATGGGGGACCCGTAGAACGCCTGGGCACCCTGGAACGCGATAGCCCCAGGGTTGAGGTCCAGTACCGGGGTCAGGGGGTCAGGGGCCACGTTGCGGATGACCACGGACTCGTAGACGGTCAGACCGAGATACCAACCCCAGAAGGACCCGCCCGAGGTGTAGAGCCCCGCGCTCACGGCCTCGTCCGCGCCGCCGAGGTCGGCGGTCAGGCCCTTCGTGCCGCCGCCCTGGAGCAGGCCCGCTGAGCCGACCGAGTTGTTGAAGTTGCCGCTGTACTGGTAGGCGAAGACGACGGCCAGTTGGTTCGCCCCCTCCACCGGGAGGGAGGCATCGCTGTTCTGGTAGCGCCACGAGTTGCCGCCGTTGTACTTGGACGTGTAGGCGTTCACGTCCCGGAGCAGGGGGACGTTGGCCGAGAAGTAGACGACCCGGACCCCGACGTTACCCCCGTTGGAGGAGTAGTAGCGGACCACATCATCAGCGCGGCCCCTGATGTCTGGGCACCACCAGATGCCACCGCCCGAGGTGACCGCCCCATTGGAGGTGTCGAACGCGACGTTTGTGCAGGCCTCCCCTCCGAAGGTGACCGTATCGGAGGCCTCAGGGCCCGAGTCATCGCCCGTGTCGAAGATGACGACCGCGCCGGTAGCGTTGGCCGGGATGGTCAGGGCCGGGGTCGTCCCGGTCCCGCCCGACTTCGTGGCGGTCGCACTCCCGTATCCCTCGTAGCCAATCATGGGGCGGTCCCCTTATGCGGCCTGTCGGAGGACGAGCATCCCGTCTGCGTGGGGCGTGTACAGAATCTCGGTGTTGGCCGCGTTGAACGGGAAGCCACCGCTGTCCGTGTAGCCGATGAGGATGTCCCCGGCCCCTCCGTCCACGTAGAGGTAGATGGCGATGCCGGTGGCGTCCTGGCTGCCTGGGGTCACGGTCCCCCCGGAGGCATTGAACTCATCGGCATCGAAGGTCAACTGGTACTCATCCTCGGCCGCGTCATAGGCGAACGAGACGTTCTGGCAATCAATCTCCTGGTAGCCGATGCCATCGAACTCCCCGAGGGTCCCGTCCTGGAGGTAGATGTCGTCCGGGTCGTATGAGAAGTCGGCGGTGACCAACTTGAGCCGGACATCGGGGGACCCGGCGAGAAGGCCGTTCACGACGGCGTAGTAGCCGCCCTGGTACAACTGGTCAGTCATCCGTCTCGGTGCCTCCTGCCGCCGTGTACTCGACAACGATGGCGCTGCCCTCGGTCGGCCACCAGTCTAGCTGGAACGACGCGGCATCTCCATCCTCTGATTGGGTCGGGGTCAACTTCCCGTTTACGAACACCTTGAGGGTCCCGGCCTTGTACTTGTCCGGGGTGTAGAACGACTTTTCGTAGCCGCTGGCATGGCCGATGAAGTGACCGGTCACCCGCTGACCGGCAGCCGCCCCGTCGAACGTCTCGACCTTGTGGACGGTGACGCCCTGCTCGGTCCCGTCGTTCCCGGCCCTCAGCCAGAGGGTCAGGCGCTCGTTGATGTCCTCTGTCTCGGTCAGGTCGGAGAACACGACCCACTCGGTAGGCTCCCCCTCTGACTCCAGCCATATCTTGCCCCGGATGGTGTCCCCGTTCCGGGTGTCGAACATGGCGACCATCCGCTCCCCGTTGGTCAGGTCCAGGGCTTGGAAGGATTCGCCCGAGGGTCCGGCCACGCTGACGCCCTCGGCGTGGGTCCCGTCCCCGAGGTGGACGGTGCCGATGCTCTCCTCCGCGTCTGAGGTCGCGGTGAGTTGGACGTTGCGAAGGCCTGCGTCAGAGGTGGACCCATCCGCCGTCACGGTGAAGTAGACCTTCGCCGCGTAGGTCCCATCGGACCAGGGGGCGAACGGCTCGTCCACGTCCTCGTTGGCCCCGACGAGGTAGATGCCCTTGCTGGAGGGGGAGTCAGCGATGACCGAGATGCCATCGGGGCCCATGCTCCAGGCGTCGGCCTCGCCGGAGTACCCCGCATCGTTGATGGTGTGGCCCTGGGGCGTGGTCCCCAGGACGGGCTCGGTCCCGTCCCAGACCTTCCAGACGCCCGTGATTGATGTGGCCCCGACCCGGATGCGTCCCGACTGCCCCAGGTACTCGATGCCGCCCTGGTCCTTCTGGTAGGAGTTCGACATGAACGGCCAGTTGAAGCCGCAGGCATGGGCGTAGGGGTTGGAGACGGTGGAGGCGTGCCAGGAGGTCCGGTAGCCGACGTACAGGTAATCCCCCTCAGCCGGGAGGAGGTCCGCAGGGACCGTGACGGTAACGGTGCTGTTCCGATACCCCAGGCCCACTGCCGTTCCCTCACGCATCGTTGTGGGCTGTGCTGCGCTCGCCACAATCTCGACCGCTCCGACCTCGGCGTATCCCGGCCCCTGGACGCCACCGAGGCTGTTGGAGATGGGCATATCGAACTCGATGCCAGCGGCCCCCGAGGGGATAGCCGGCATCAGGCAGCGCATCCACACCTCGTTCTCGGAGAAGCCCCCGAAGTGGTTGTTGAGGCCGCCGCACGTTGACCAGGACACCTTGCCGACCCACGACTGGTAGCCGTTGAGATGAGAGCGGAGCCATTGGCTGCCCGTCTTGCCCAGGAGGGAGGTCCAGTAGGGGTCCTGGTAGTTGGAGACATCCCAATGGTCCCGGCTGTGCGTCATGGTTCCTGCCAGGACGAGCGTGATGGGGTCCCCATCCGATTGCGTCGGCGGGGCGATGGTCGGCCAGTCGTCCAGGGTCGGCTCGGGGTCGGTCGGGACCGCGATGTCCCCCCGGATGGGCCGGGATGGTCGGCGGTGGACCTTGCGCCGGTCGGAGAACTCGATGTACGAGCGGAGGTAGGCATCCCCGGCATCGTCGTGGGGGTCAACAGCCGTGGTCACCACGGACGTGATGTATCGGTCGTAGTCCAGGCCCCAGAGGGCGTTGACGATATGGACCTTCGCCCCGGTCCTCAGGCCCGGCTCATGGACCACGCAGTTGCCATCCGTCAGGGGCTGGTCGAACTCGGAGAGGAACTTCCCGCCGATGCGTCGGGCCCCCTTCGGCCCCTTGAGGGAGGTATCCGTCAGGGATGACTGCTGCCACCCGTACAGGGCCTTCTGGGTCGCGTCATACGACCACTTCGCCTCGGCTTCCTTCTCAGGGATGACGTAGACCATCGTGGCGAGGTCCTGGGAGTCATCGAAGTCCACGAACTCGCGGTAGGGGTAGGTGTCTGAGAAGTCGGGGGCGCTGTTGTCCAGGTCGAACTGAGCCACCGCCGTGATGGTGCGGAAGAACGAGAGCGTCGGGGACCCGTCCTCGTCGTCATCGAAGTCCACATCCATGAACAGGGACCGGTCGGAGGCGATGGACTCGAAAGCCTCCAGGCACGTCTGCCCGTGGTAGTTGGCCGGTTCCACGTACTCATCGGTCGGGACCCCGGAGAGGTCCAGGTCCATGCCGAAGTTGAGGTGCTTGTACACCCAGCGGAGGCGCTTGCGTATCGTCTCCCGCTTGCGGTCCTTCTTGCGCGTGATGACCGAGTCGTCCAGTTTGGCCGTGTAGTCCTGGGCCTCCAGGAGGAACGTGCGGGGCCCGACCTCGGACTCCTGACCCCGGCCCCGCCGCTTGATGTGACCGGCGAACACGCGGATGCCATCGAACTTGACCCAGACCTTGTCCTCTACCTGGAACACCAGGGTGTTGTTCTCGTCCACGACCTCGCATGAGAAGGTCGCCGCGTCCTCCGGTCGGGCGTCCGTAATCTCGATGCTCTCCAGCGTGGGGTAGAAGTCGAACGCATCCCCCGACCTGGGGACGCACCGGAATTGCCAGCCGCCCCGAGAGGGGCCTACGTAGGCGGTCATCTAGTCCCGGACCTTGGAGCCCGGCCAGTCGCGCCGACGCTTGCGGTCGCGCATCCCGGTCCGGCGCTCGATGCGCTTCGCCAGTTGGTCGATGCCCTTGTCGTCAGCGATGAGGGTGCCGACTTGGATGGTGACGCCTCCACCTCCAGCCCCTGCCGGGGCCATGGACGCTGCCATGCCAGCCATAGCGCCCGCTGGAGCCAGGGCCCCGGCCAACCGGTCCCCGACCCCGGCAGCGGAGCGAACGAGGCTGTCTGCGCCGCCGAGCCACGCCTCCATGACCTTGCGGCCCCCGGTGTCGATGTCGGACAGGGGCCCCTTCGGGGGAGGCGACTGGCCCTGGGTCCGGGCGCGGACCTCAGCGAGGACCCTATCCACGGCAGCGGTGACGTAGGCTGACCCGGCCACGATGCCATCCGCCAGGGTCGCCATGAGGTTCGAGCCATCGGAGAACAGCGACTGGCCGCTGACGTGGTTGCCGATGCGGTCGAGTTCGGTGATGGACTCGGTCGCCGCAGCCGAGGCCTCGGCGGTCATCTTCTGGCGAGCCGCCTTCGCCTGGGCTGCCTGGGCAGCCTTCTGCTTCTGCGCTGAGGCCTTCGCCTTGTTGGCCGTCTTATTCCAGGCCTTCGCTGTCTCGTCCCCGGCCCCCTTGTAGGCCTTCGCAATCGCCTTGGAGGACGCCACGTTCTTCGCCCGCAGCTTCTCAATCTGCCCCTGCTGCTTGGCGCGGGCCCGCTCCCAGTACCGCTGGGCCATGGGGTCCCCGACCTCGGTCGCCTTGCGGATATTGGCGACAATCTTCTTCATGCGAGCGGCCATATTCTCCAGCCGGTCGCCCTTGCTAATCATCTGTGGCGGATTCTGGAGTGCCTGCTTGATGTTCCCGAAGCCCTTGCCGACCTCGGCGCTCGCCAGCCGGAAGTCCTCTCGGATGGACGAGGCGATGTCCAGGTCGGGGTCCGCGTCGATGGGCTCGCTGACCGTCGCAGCGAGGGAGGCCTTGCCGGAGGCGATGTACTGCTCCAGGGCCCGTATCTGGTTGTTGACGACCTCGGAGGGGTTGGAGCCGAATATGAACTCCAGGCCCGACCCGAGGATGTTGCCCTCGCCCAGGTCCCCGATGCTGTCGATGGCACCGGCCACACCATCGACTTCCTTGACGTACTTGCGGAGGTTCGCCAGGGCCTCCTCAGCCTCCTGCTGAGATGGGGACCCCTTCAGCCAGTTGGCGAAGTCATCGTCCACCTTCGCTGCCTGGGCGAAGTTGGCATCTCGGACCCGGATGAGTTCCTGTATCTCAGCGAGGATGATGAGGGCCATCGCCGCAGCCGCCGCGATACCGAACGCCTTGCCGAACTTCCCTCCGGCGAAGGTCCCCATCTTGCCCCAGGCAGCCGACCCTCGGACGACCCCGGTGATGCCCTGGGCACCCATCATCGCCATGCCGACCGCTCGACCGATGAGGGCCCCGCCCTTAGCGGCTGCCCCGGTCACAGCGGATGAGGTGAGCATCTTCGCCACTCCCTTCCCCAGGGCGCCGCCCAGGGCTGGCAGGAGGAAGATGGCGTTGCCCATCGCGTCCGCGATGCCGGCGAACCCATCGGTCAGGGGCCCGATGCCGACCTTGACGCGGTTGACCATGCCCCGGAAGTCATCGGCAAAGGTGTTCGTCTCGGCTGCGAGGCCTGCGATTGTCTCCTCCCCGCTCTCCAGGGAGTCCGCGAAGTCATCGAACTCGAAACGGCCCTCTCGGATGGCCGCGACCATATCGGGACCGGCGCGGCTGCCGAACTTGGAGACGCCCAGGGCCATCGCCTTCGCCACGTCGTCGGTGTTCTTGATTGCCTCAAAGAGTTGTTCCGTACCCTCCTTGGCGTCGATGCCCTCCTTCGCAAACTCGCCTAGCGCAATCTTGAGGCCGCCCAGGGCGAGGGTCGTGTTCACGCCCTCCTTCTCCCACTTGGAGAGCATCGCCACGGCATCCACCATGTCGTAGCCCAGGTTACGGAGGGGAGCGCCGAACTGGACCATCGACTCAGCCAGGGCGTCCACGCTCATGCCGGTCGCCTGCGAGGCCCGGAGGAGGAGGTCGTTCGTCGCCAGTTGGTCCTCGGAGGCGACCGACCAGTCACCGTAGAGCCGGGTCACCTTGTCGATGGCCGTCCCCACGTCAACGTTGAGGAGCCTGCCCATGTCCAGGAAGGACTCGGACAGGGCCTCCAGGTCATCCCCGGCAAGGCCGGTCCTGGTCCGCACGTCTGCGACCGCCTGGGACACCGTGGCGAGGTCCTGGGGGACCCGACCGGCTACGGACTTGAACGAGTCCTCCACCATGGCGAGGTCGGCCCCGATGTCACCGGTCCCGACACGGATGGCGTTGGTGGCAGCCTTGTACTCGTCCCCAATCTTGAGGGCCCCGGCTGCGGCCGCGCCGATACCGGCCCCGATGGCAGCACCGGCCAGTTGGGCCCGACCGCCAAAGGACTTGAGCGCACGCTGCGCCTTCGTGGTGTCAGCGTCAACGAGGATGCGGAGTTTGCCCAGGATGCCGTCTGCCACCGCCGCTACTCCTCGCTATCGCCTGACTTGACCTTCTCCATGCTAGCAAGCCGTTCCGCCCGTAGGCGGCGGTAGTCGGCTGCGATGGCTCCGGTACGGTGAGCCTCCTCCTGGGCCGATAGCCTCGGGGGGAGGGACGGGTCGCCCAGGATGTCCTGTGGCAACCACACCCGGCTTCCCTGTTTCCGGTGGACGTTCATGTACTGCGAGATGAGGAGCGACAGAAGGTCAGGGGTCGTCCGGGTCCCGATGGGTTCGAACTGGTCAAACACCATCCACTCCATGAACTCCCGGCTGCTGACCCCTCGCTGGCACTCCTCCACGGAGCGATACCCCAGCGCGAGGGTCAGTCGGAACCAGAAGCGTCGTTCCTCGTCTCTGGTAGGCGCTCCTGCTCCTCCTCCTGGTTCCCCATGCCGGAGAGGCGGGACGCGACTTCAAACAATGGCTCGATGACATCATCGGGGAGGAGGGATGCCAGGGCGTCCCACTCCTCCTCGGGGTATCCCATGGACGCGGCCACGACGCGCCCGTGGTGCTGCTGTAGACGTTCCGCGAACGCGACGGCCACCTCATCGGGGACCTCGGTGTCCTTACTGAATGTCTCCGGGTCGATGCCTGCCTCCCTCAGGGTTCGCCGGACCTCGGACACGAGCCGGACCCTAGCGACCCCTGAGAGGGCGAACAGGCGGATGACCTTACCCCCCAACTCGGGGACCGGTACGTCTTCGTAATCGGTCCTCAGAGTCAGGAGTTCGTCGAGGCTAGGCGGTCCCAGGTAGGGCACGCCCCCTCCCGCTTCGACAGTCATGGTGTGGGTTGTCCTCCCGTTACGAGCCGAACGCCAGCGTCGGTGCCGACTTCGGGCTGATGGTCACGTCGGCCATATCGTGACCGGCCACGGGGCTCGACAGGCTGAAGCCCGTCACGTACCCCTGGAAGGTCTGCGTGATGCCCGACTGGAGCGTCACGACGAATGCGTGTTCGCTCCGGGCCTCCCACGCGGCGAACAGGTCCTGCTGTCCGGCATCGGAGGATACGACGGCCATCGGGAACGAGAGGTCCCCCAGCCGCTTGATAGTGGGGATGCGCTCCTCGACCCCATCGGGGGAACCGTGGTGCGTAACCTCGTCCAGGTCGGTACTGAGTTCCAGGCCCGAGATGTCCCCGACCTCCTGGATGTCCTGGGCGTCGATGGTGACAGTCGCCCCGTATGAGGCGACCGCATTGGTGGCAGCCATTGGCTGGAACCTCCTGCGCTACGACCCTACCGGGTCTGAGTAGTGGACCTCGGCCTGCCGCAGCCTGCGGTACAGCCGGGTCCTGGTTTCGTAGTCGTCCAGGACGACCGACAAGAATACGGACCCGATACGGTAGTCCCCCCAGGTCCCCCGGTAGCCATCTAGGGCGTCCTGGAGTTCCGTGGCGAGGTCCATCGCATCATCCGCGTCCTCAGCCCAGCAGTCGAACTGGTAGGACACCATGTGGTCGGAAGGACCGCTGTGAGAGTAGTGCGAAGTGGGCCCAGACACAAGCGAGTAGGTCAGGGCCGGGAGTTCCCCCTCCTGGGGTCGCTTCCCCATGGGGTAGATACGGTCCCCGATTGAGAGGACCCCGGACAGGTAATCGAACATCGCGGCGTCTAGGCTCATCGGATTGGCTGTGTCCTCCGGCGTCGGGTCCCTCGGATGACGGACCGGAACTCATCGGCGGCTGCATCGGTGGCCGGACCCCTGGACTGCTCCAGGGCCGGACGGGCCGATGGTTGTGCCGGCATCTCGCTGTCACCGAACTCCAGGCGGGAGGCATAGAGGACCGGCTGCTCGTTCCTCTCGACGCTACCGAGCCAGGAGGTGCCCACCGCTGCCCCCTTCTTGCCCAGCCATTGGACGGCCAGGGCGTCCCGGTAGTTGCCCTCCAGGACGGGGACCAGGGCCCGCCACTTATCGCGGATGACCTCCCCCGCTGCCATCTGTGCCGGGTCCTCGGCCTCCATGAGGTCACGGCTCGTCTGGTCGATGTTCCGGCGCAGCTGCTTTAGCCCGAGAATGGTCGTGGTCATGGCGTATGCCTCACGGTCCAGGCGACGGTCGTGGGGGTCCCGAAGGGGGGAGGTTCCAGGATGCGCCGGATGTCGTAGTAATCCGAGCCGACCACGACTCGCATCCGTGGCCGGAGGCCCAGACTGGCCCCTCGGAACTGGACCTCGTAGGCGTCCTCCTCCGGTCGAGCCCAGTCCTCATCGCGCTCGCTGATGTCCAGGGGAAGGACCCTAGCCTCGGCGTCGGCTAGATGGGTAGCCCAGGTGTAAGTGACGGCCCCGGTGTCCGTTCGCTCCTCAGTCGGGTCCTCGACGGTGACCCGCTCCCAGTACCCACTCACCTTCCCGTCTCCCCGTCTAGAACGATATGTGGCTGGGCGGGTGTCTCAGGAATGAACCGCTTTACACCCCGCCCCCAGAAGTCGTCGCTACTACGATACGGGCTTCTGGCAAACCCTGGACGGCCCAGAACGGACGGAGTACTCAAGTCGGCCTCCTACGCGAACGCGTTTCGCAGCCAGTCTGACAGGATTGTAGCCGCTGTCTGAGCGCCGTCCAGGCGGGGGATAACGGCCCTGACTCGGGCCTCTCGGGCCGCTCTTTCGGCGTCTGACTCACCGCCGTTGACCAGCCTTCGGGCGACCTGGATGAGTTCCTCCCCACCGTCTACCTGGACCCCGGCTTGCGCCCAGAAGCGGAGGCCGTGGTCCACGTCTCGACGGTACGCCGGGATGTTGAGGGCGATGGTCGGTCGGGTCCGCCCGAGTTCCCAGAGGGTCGAGGAGTTGTCCACCGCGTAGACGGTCGCTCGGCGGGCGACCTCCTCCACGTCCGAGATGAACGTGATGCCCAATCGGTGCGCCCAGGCCCGGATGCCATCACGGGCCCTGGGGTGTGCGTGGAGGGCGAGGGGAACCTCCTGCCGGAGGGCCCCCAGGTAATCCGCGTAGTGGGAGAAGCCGTTACGCATCTCGGGGACCTGGGCCCCGCTCCAATGGAACGACACGACCAGGAGAGGACGGCCCGCATCCTCGGGAGGGGGGAGGACACGGGCCGCCCCGATAACGTGGACCGGCGTCTCTGGGTAACGCTCGGCCCACCGCGCGGCGGCGAACGCATTAGGTGCCAGGATGAGGGAGCATCCATCGCGCCCATCCCCTCCCGCGTACGCGCCGTGCCGGGACATTCGTTGGTCGCCTGCGTAGGACTGGCCGCAGCCATGCTCCATGTAGGCCTGAGCGGCAGGGCCGCGTTTCCCGGCCCTCCGGTAGTCCATCACGCCAGCGGTCAGGACCGGGTTGCCGGTGCGCTCGTGCTGCTGGGCCCCGACGACCCCTCGGCCCTGGAGCCACCGGACGAAGTTGACCGTGTGGCCGAAGAACGTACCCCGGACCTCCTGGGGGAGGGCCTGCCACACGGGGATGAGATGGTGAGCGTAGCCCTCCTGGGTCGCGTAGAAGTCGAGCCTCATCAGTACCCCGTCCCGGTCCTGGGGCCGATGCCGGCATGGATGACCTGGGGCTCGGCGTCCAGGGTCCCCCACATCCCGACCGAGGCCTCCTCGTTGCGGAACAGCCTCCGGCTGAACCGGTGTTCGCTGTTCGTGGATGGGGGCCACCGGTTGTGCTGGAGCGTGGAGATGGGGGCGACGTTGGGGTTGAGCGTGTAGAACTGGCGGTGCCTGAGCCAGGGGTGCCCATCGGTCGTCTCGGGGATGAACAGGTCCGGGTCGAAGCGGCTCAGTTGATGGGGACCGGCTGCGACCTCCTCCGGGAAGTGGCTGTTACGGAGGAATGCCATCTGCTGCACGCCCGCCTGGGCGATGACCTGGACGACCTCCCCCAGGTCGATGCTGGAGGTCCAGAGCATGTCCTCCTCCATCCACAGGACCCACTCCACCGGGAGGGACCTCGCCTCGTTCCAGGCGCGGGCGATGGCGGGCCCATGCCCCAGGTGTGGGTGTGCGTCGATGGTCGCCTCGGGGTAGGTCGCCCGCAGCCATTCGGCCATGTCCGGGTCGCCGGAGTCGTCACAGATGAGGGTCGCCACCGGGGCCGGGGCCACGAACTCCCGAACGGACTTCATCATGTCCTGGAGGTGCGAACGGCGTCCATTCGCCGTGACGACCAGCCCGACCCGTACTTGACCTGGGACACCTGACTGGACCTTTGCGGTCCGCTCGGACAGGAGTAGCCGCATCTTCTGGCGGTTGCGGGTCCTGACGTATTGCTGCCCCAGGCGGCGGTTCGCTAGGAACTGGGGGTCGCTGGTGTTCCGGTCCGACGAGATTGGGTGCCAGAGGTGGAACACCTGACCCTTCGTCTGGGTCAGGCCCCGGATGACCCGGCAGGCATGGGCAAAGGCGGTGTCCTCCCAGCCCCATCCGACGAACCGCTCATCGTATCCCCCGACCGCTTCGTACAGGGACCTGGGGACGATGGCGAGGCCTCCCTCGGGGACGTTGGAGGGGAGCGTCTTGCCGCCCTGGAGAGGGCCCCCGGCGAGAACGGCAGCCGTCTCCTCCTCGCTCAGTTGGGTGTAGTCCTGGTAGGGCCGGACGAACCGCTGCGTCTTATGGGCTCGCTCGACCCCGGACCGGATGACCTCGGCGTCTGCCGGGACCGTATCGGCATCAGCGAAGATGGCAACGTCCCAGGTCCCCGCAGCCTGCGCTGCTCGGTTCCGGGCGGCTGCGGCATTGAAGCGACCAGGGCCGGGGTCCTCCCCCACGTGGACCTCGTACCCCAGGGAGCGCCACCACTCCTCGACGTATGCCCAGGCCCTGTCCCGGTGTCCCCCATCGGCGCGGCGGGGGACCAGGACGACCGTGCGCGGTGCATAGGTGGAGTTGGTGGAGGCCCAGAAGTGTTCGCAATAGGGGGCCTCCCGACCAGGGACCGGGCGACCGCTGGCCGTCTTGGGGTAGAACGTCCGCGCCGGGAGGACGCGGCTGTCACAGCACCTGTGGTGGACGAGGAACGCAGCCGTGAGGAGGGTGCCCCCCGTGGTATCCCAGGGCGGGTCGTAGGTCCTCAGGTTGTAGAGGAGGTCCAGGGCCGTCCCGACGACATGGCCCCTGGGCTCGGACCCGATGGTGCCATTCGCCACTCGACCAGGGAGCGAGGCGACCGGCTCGTACGCGGCGAAGGCGTCGGCCTCCATGAACGGGGCCCCATCGAACGAGCGGAGGGGCTTGGAGTCGATGTCCACGTAGACGCCCCCGACCTCCTGGAGGATGGCGAGCCGTGCGATGTCAGCGGCCCCGTGCCAGCATTGGGCCTCCAGGCGCTCGCGCCATGCGCCTTTCGGGAGGTTCCTCAGGGACTCGATGGTGTCCTCTGACCAGAGGAACTGCTCCCAGTCTGGGTGCATGTCCCTCCAGGCCCCCAGCCATTCGTCCGGGACATCTCGGGGGCCGAGCCAGATGTGGTGCAGGACCTTCGGAACGCTCACGGTGCCCACTCGTAGAGGTAGTTCGCAGCCCGGATGGCAGACGCCACGGCTTCGTGCTTCGGCAGTTTCAGCGGAGGGAGAGTCATAGGAGCCGGACTTCCTTCCCTTCGTCCAGGAGGGCGATGACCGCGCCCAGGTCAGCCGGAGACAGCCGCCGCGCACCGTCTGACCGGTAGGCCCATCCCTCGGGCATAGCGGCCCGTGGTGACAGAGCCAGGGAGCGCAGGGCCCATCCGGGACCGGCAGGCCTGACGTAGGGCCCCTCCTCAGGGGCGACAAGGTACTCGTGCATCCGCTCCCCGCCCCTGGACCCGATGGACTGCTGCTGGACCCCAGGGGCCACGGCCTCGGCAAGGTCGGCCATCGTGGAGGCCGGAGCGGCAGGGATGAGGACTTCCCCAGGTTCCAACTCGAGACTGCCGAACACCAGACCAACGGCGTCGTCTAGGGTCAGCCAGTAGCGGGTCATCTCGGGGAAGGTCACGGTGATGGGGCCCCCGGCTTCGGCCTGCTTGCGCCACAGGGGGATGACGGAGCCGTTGGAGGCGAGGACGTTCCCATACCGGACGAGGTGGAAGTCGGTGCCCCGGCCCTCCATGGCGAAGGCCTGCCACAGGCGCTCCATGAGGGCCTTGCTCTGACCATAGGCGGATACCGGCGTGGTCGCCTTATCGGTGGAGATGCCGACGACCTCCGGTACGTGGGCCTCCAGGGCTGCCAGGGCCACGTTGAGTGACCCGTCTACGTTCGTCTCGACCAGTTCCTTCGTCTGCCTCTCGGCCTCCGGCACACGCTTGAGGGCAGCCGCGTGGATGACCAGGGACGCCCCCCGGAAGGTGTGGGCCAAGTAGGCCCGGTCCCGGATGTCTCCGATGACGTACCGGTGCCAGGGCCACCGCTCGCGCATACGGGCCTGCTTGGCTTCGTCCCGGCTGTAGACCACGAACTCGGTGTCCCACCGCTCGCGCTCGGCGGTGGCGATGATGTGGGTGCCCAGGGAACCGGTGCCCCCGGTGATAACGACCCTCCCCGCGCTCATCACGAAGCGACGGCCTCGGTAGCGACCGGACCGATGGTGTACCCCCCTGCCGGCACAGCGGAGGTCAGCCGCGTCGTGTTGGGGACCGAGGGCCGGAGGAGGGACTTCCAGGCGTTGTAACGGAGGTCCTTCTGTGCGCCGAAGTCGGTCTGCGCCGAGAAGCCCCCGGCACTCTCGGCCGCGTAGGCGCTGGCGTTGACCTGGAGCCGGACCAGGAGGAGGACGGCCCGCTTGACTTCATCCTCGTCGTCTGGGGTGTAGGTGACCTCTACCTGTCCGGTCCAGGCGTCGGAGGAGGAGGGGACCACATCACTCCAGCCTCGGAGGGAGGCGCTGGAGTAGGCCCCGTCATCGTCCTCGATGCTGACGGCTGAGGTGTGGCGGGTCAGGCGCAGGACCTCATCGCCGTCCTCGGGGACGAAGAACTGAGTCCGCTCGCCGGTCAGGGGCCCGACCTTGCGGGTGAGCCATGACTCCTCGCGGTCGATGACGTCCTGTAGGTCAGCGTCGGAGAGCGAGGTCGTGATGAGGGCGCGGGCCTCATCTACGGACAAGACGGACATGCGTTCCTCCCGGTATGAAGTGGGGGCCCGCTAAGGGGCCCCCAGGTGTCCCGCTCTTACGAGCCGGGGTCCTCAGTCAGGACCGCGAACGGGAAGCGGCTGGAGGCCGTCTCCTGGACTCGGTTGACAGGGTTGGCGACCGCGAACGCGACACGCATGGTGGCGCGGAGCGCGATGGCGTCCTGCTGCATGAGGTTCAGTTGCACGTCACCGGAGCCGTCTGAGATGACGCCCTCGGTGAAGATGCGGTAGTTGATGTCCTGGCGGACACCAAGGATGGCGGCGTTGCGGTCGCCCACAATCATCGCGTAGGTGTCATCCCAGGCACCGTTGCTCACGTACCGGAGGTCGTTGCCGTAGATGGCGTCGATGCCGTCGGTCGTGAGGGCCTGGGCGAAGATGGGCTTGTCATCGGTAGCGCGGAGGCTGCGAAGCCGACCACGGATGTTGCGCCGCGCATAGGCGACGTTCACATCGAAGCCGTCGTCCTCCACCTTCTGCATGGCGTTGCTGATGTCAACGTCCAGAAGGTCCCCGGACACGGTGCCGATGATGTACTCGTTGTCTGCGCTGATAGCGTCGGTAACGATGTCATCCGGCCACGCGGTCGGAGCGTTGGTGCCGAACAGCGTGGCGGCGTCAATCTTCTGACCGAACGCCTCCGCGATACGCGGCGTAATCTCGGCCCACAGGTCGATGGTGCTGTCCGCGACCACGGCCTCCGGGATAGGGATGATGACCGCCAACTCGCGGGCATACAGGGTGACGTTCTCCCAGTTCTGCTCGCTCGTCTGCTTGAGGCCGGTGTCGCTCTCCCCGACCCAGTAGGCGGAAGGGAGGACGGACAGAACCGGCACCTCGGTCTGGGCGCGTGGCATCGTCACGCGGCGGAAGGTCCCCAGGGCCACGCTGGAGTACGTCATGGAGTCGATGACCCCAGACGCATACTCGACCGGGATGAGCCCGGCTGCGTCGGTCCTGCTGACCAGGGAGTCGTAGGTCGCCATGGGGCGAACCTCCTCTCAGGGCTTAGCCGCTCACGCCTGCGGCGCGTCGGATGATGTCGTTCATGTCGTTGCCCTTGGCGGCTGAGGCCCCTCGCTTCCCGCCCCCGAAGTCGGGCGCGGAGATGAGGTAGTCGTTGTCCTTGGCGATGGCTTCCAGGAGAGCGCCGACGTTGGACGGTTCCCCATCCTTGTCCCGCTCGACCTTTGACTGGTCCAGGAGCCGGTAGGCGATGTCCGGGTTACGGAAGCCCAGGCGGGTCGCTTCGGTGACCGATGCTAGACGCAGGGACTGCTCCTGCGTCTTTCGCTCACGCTCCGCTAGCGTGGACTCCAGGCCTGACAGTTTCGCCGTCAACTTCTCGACCTCGGACTTCTCGCCCTCGGACTTCTGAGCCTCGGCTTCCTCGCGCTTGCGCTTCTCCTCGCGGTAGGAGTGGTTGTCCTTCTCCAGCGCGGCGATGCGCGAACGCAGGGCCTCTACGGTGTCCTCGCCTCCCTGGGTCGCGCCCTGCGCGGTTCCCTGGTCGTCAGAGGTGGCCCCCTGGGCCTGCTCCGTGGCCGCTCCCTGAGCGGTCGCGTCGCCCGTTTCGCTCGTCATGTTGTCCTATCCCTCCGGTGGTGTCAACGGCTCGTCCTGCCCGTCCTGGGCTGGTGCCGGTTCTGTCTGGGGGGTCGGGGGTTCCTCGGGCTCGTCCACCTCGGGATAGCCCAGGGACACCCGGCCCTCGTTGCGGTCGATGAGCCCCGCGTCGAACGCCTTGACGGTCGCATCGGTACGGGCTGCATCGTTCCTCGTCTCGGGGTCGCGCCAGTTGGTCACCGCCTCCTGGTCGCGCGCCCTGGTATCGCCCGACGCGATGAGCGCAAGTCGCATGACCTGTTCCCATCCCTCCCCGAAGTGGATGAGTTGCGTGCGGACCTTGGAGATGAGTCCGGCCTCGCTCGACTTGAGCGACTCGCCGGATGGCGGCACAGCCTGGGGCTGCCCCAGGAGGTAGTGATACGGCATCCGTGAGATAGACGCCATGGCCCCGACCTCGGACTCAATCATCGCCTGATATGGCCCCAGGTCGGTCTGTGAGAACTCCCCGAACTTCGTCTCCGTGGGGCTGGGGTCCTCGGGGTCAGGGGGCGGCACGACCCACAACCGGTCAACCGCCGACTTGAACGGCTCGATAGGGTGCCCCGTCTCGGGGTCCTCGGGGATGTCGAGCCCGGTCGCCCACCGCTGCCGGAACGCTCCGAACTCGGCGGCGATGAGGGCGTCGGCCCTGTACTTGTTGATGGCGTCCTGGTTGGACATCACCGGGCCCACCTCGGACTTCCCCTGGCCGTTGAGCCGGGGCCGGTTCACGAGAGGGATGAGGGGGACCTCGCCCAGGTCGTTCCGCTGGGGGAAGGGAAGCCCAGGCAGCGGTGCCAGGGTCATGCCCTCCTGTACCTGGGTCCTGGACCATCGCTGCGTCGAGCGGAGCGCATACACGGCGTCCGGGAGGTACAGGAACACGACGAGGTGGCCCTCCAGGTCCACGTACCGCTTGAGGCCTGCCAGTTGGCGCGACGGGTCCTGGGGGTCCGGGAACGTGATGGTGTCGTAAGCGTCCTCGACGGTGATGAGAGGGGCCTGCCCCAGGGGCCGGGGATTGACGAGGACATAGGCGATGGACTTGACCAGGGCCTCCGTATGGGCCATCTGTGAGCGGCTGTCCATCTTCGCCTTCTGCCAAAGGCTCCAGGCCCGAGCGTTCCGACGCTTGGAACCGAAGTCGAAGTTCGTGACCTCCATGCGCTCCCTGGTGCCGTCCACGACGAGCGAGCAGAAGTTGGAGGTGAACGCCCGGAACCGGCCCCCGAACGCCTCCCGGAACTTCTCGGAGGCGAAGGCGAGCGGCTGGTTCCCCTCGTAGTAGTCATCCCAGGTACGGAGGATGAGGGAGCGGGTGTCTAGGTCCTGGAGGAGGCGACGGAGCCACCACGCAGCCGTCCCCGTCTCGGCCTTCTCCATGAACGCGGAGTTGTAGACCGGAGGGGCCACGTACTGGTACGACCCCTGGGGGAGGGAGGAGTCTAGGGGCCCGACCTGGACCGTGGACTCGACCCGGCCCGATAGGACATCCTGCATCGTCATCTCAGAAGCCTCGTGGTGTTCGTCCCTTGCGGACGTATGGCTTGGGCGGGTCAACGTTGGCGACCTGGACGGCCATGACCAGAGCGATAGCGGAGGTGTTGAGCCGCGTCTTTCCCTTGACGACCATCATGCCTCGTTCCGTCAGTCGGGCCTCCGAGTCATCGACATGCTTGGCGAGGAGGGCATCCCCGTCATGCACCAGTCTGCCAGAGGTCACCAAGTCGTACGTCATCGTGGACGCAGGGCCCATCGTACTCGCCGTCTGCCCCATCGTCACCATGTTCAGCCCCTCGGACTCCAGGACCTCGGCTGACTCCCGGAAGTTGTAGGGGTCGAACGCGAACGCAGGGCCGGGGAGGAGGCGCTTCGTCTTTGGGTCCCGGACCATCGCAGCCGGGAACCGACCGTAGAGGTATCGGGCCTCTTCCAGCATCTCCGGGATGGCGATGCGGTCGCCCATGTGAGGCCGGAAGTGCCGGACCCGGACGACCATGCCATCGTCTCGCCGCTGTGCAACGACGAAGGCGGCCAGTTGAGATGCCGGGGCCTTCTCGATACCGACCCCGACCGGTAGGGCCTCATCGAGCCCGTGGTACGGGTCGCGCTCGTCCTCCTCATCGCGCCCGCACGCTGCCCAGGTCCCGTCCGGCAGCCATGTCTCCTGTGACCCACGAATCTGGTTCAGGTGATAGATGCGCCATTCCAGCAGCCGTCCCTTCTGCTTCAGTTTCCCGAACTCGCGTCGGAGGACATCCTCGGTCAACCAGGAGGCCGGGTTGACGCCGAGCCACACCTTCGGGTCCTCGATGTCCGCGTTGTCTGGGGCCCCGTACCAGTAGACCAGGATGCCGTTGTCCCGGTCCCGGTATCGGGTCAGGTAGGGGTCGCTCCGGTCCAGTTCCCCGGTCCCGGAGGACATCTGCCCGTAGAGGTCCCGGAGGAGGTTGTCCTCGTCCAGGCCTGCCGTGGTAATCCACACGGTCAGCGGCTCCTCTCGGGCCCCGGTGCCGGTCGTGAGGGCCGTGAACAGGTCCGCGTTCTTGTGGGCGTGAACCTCGTCGATGATGGACAGCGAGGGGTTCAGCCCGTGCTGGAGGCCTCCATCGCTGGAGAGGGCCCGCATGATGCCCCCGTTCCGTACCCCCTCCACCGTGTACTTGAGGACTTTGACCAGGGGCCCCAGGGCCGGGGAGCGCCGCGCCATTCGGAGGGACTGCGACATGACGATACCGGCCTGCTGCTGTGCGCCGGCACCGACGTAGACCTCGGGCTCGTTCTCCTCGGTCCCGACCAGACCGTACAGGCCCATGGCCGCTGCCATCGTGGACTTCCCGTTCTTGCGGGGGAGGCCTAGCCCGACCTCCTGATAGATGCGCCGACCATCGGGCCCGACCTCCAGGGCCTCGTCCCAGAAGTCACGCTGCCATCCCTCCAGGGCCACCGGTTGACCGGCCCAGCGACCCTTCGTGTGCCGCAACTTGTTGGCAGCCCACCACTCAAAGTCCTCGCCCCATCCGGGTCGCCGCTCATCCGCCGACGACACGGAGCCCAGGCCTCCCGGCCTCGGAGAGGGAACCATCGTGGGAGGGGTCCAGGGAGAGGTTCGCCCGAGCGGATGGGGTCAAGCCCAACTCTCGGGCCCACTCCTTGACAGCGTTCCGCTCCTCACGCATCAGCCGATTGAGAGGGGAGGCGATGATGTCGCCGTTCCGGGCCCCTCGGACCAGGGCCCCCGTCGCGGTCAGGTCTGCCGCGTACTGGTTGTACCGGTCCACGGCCTCGACGTAGCACCGGAGGGCGTCCCGGTCGGCGTGGAGGATGACCCCCTCGGGCATCTCCTGGAGGACGTGACGCCATACCGCCTTCGCCCCAGGGGTCAGCCCCTTCGGCATGGTTGGAGGGCGTGACCTGGGGAACGGTTCCCCGTGGTTGAGTCGGCTGGTCCGCGTCTCCCCCTGGCGCAGCTTCTGCGCGACCGGGGCCGGGGCCGGACCCCTACGGCCCATCTTTGCGGACCTCCGGGGCGAGTATCTTCGGCACGGCGTAGCGCCAGTCGATGTGGTGATGGATGCGCCGGTACTGCCGACCGATGGACCGGATGGACACGAACGACGGGCACGCCATGACCGTGTAGAACGACTTGACGTAGGTGCCGGAGTCCAGGTAGGCCTCGCTCATGCCTCCCTCGGTCTGCTGGGTCGGGAGTTGCGTGATGATGACTTGGCTGACGGTCATGAACAGGTCGCCCCTGGACCCCAGGAGGCAGTAGGCGGTCACGTCCTCGTTCATCCGGCCCTGGAAGCCGATAGGGCGGTCCGTCCGGCAGACGTAGGAGTTCATCGCCTTCCGCTTCCAACCCAGGCGCGAGAGGTGGCTGGCCGTTCCTCCAATCATCTCGCCGCCCTGACCCATCGCCACGGTCAGGGCCCCGGTGCCCTCTAGGAGTTGGATGAGGGCCCCGAACACCCCGTTCATGTCCTGGACGTTGCGGGCCCGGTACTTCCGCAACTCCCAGTCCTCCTTCTGCCCTGACGGGTCCGTCTCCCGGAACCGGTGGAGGAGGGAGGGGTAGTCGTCATCCAACTGGACGAAGTAGTCGAGCCCCAGGTCCCGCGCCGCGTCGAACACCGCGTGGCGGGCGTAGAGGATGGCCCTCCGGTCTGGGGACTGGTCCATGGTGTCCAGGCGCTCCGCGACCTTCGCCTTGTCGAACACGATGCACGCCTCATCTCCGAAGCGGGCCCGGTACTGGTCCACCGTCTCGTCCTCATCGTCCAGGAGGAGGTAGAGCCGACCGGTGTACCCGTGACGCTTGAGCGTCTTTACGGTCACCACGTTGTCAGGGCGACCGTGGGTCAGGATGAACACCGCGTAGTTGGAGGGGTCACGCGGCACCTTCGGCCTCCTCCTCCTCATCGTCCAGCGTGGCGAGGCTGGCCATCGTCTCGGTGAACTTGACGTACCCCTGTTGGATGGCGTCGGCGAAGTCGATGATGACCAGGGCGGAAGCCTCCATCAGCCTCTGGACCTCGGGGGAGGCATGGGCATAGAACTCCGCGATGTTGGCGTAATGGAACTGCGTGTGGCGGGTGGCAGCGGCCAGGAGGAACGCCTCCGTGTCCTTGTCCAGGTCGGCAGCGCGGATGGCCCCCTGGAGTTCCTTCGTCTTTACCTCGTCGTAGAGTTCCGCCGTCTTGGGGGCCTCGCTCATCTCCGGCTCGTACCTGGGGGAGATGACCTTGCGGGTGTAGGCGTCCCTCGG